>Ga0207015_1076_pt1 | contig 32979 bp, 19 predicted proteins | sample Alteio_BWMinCont_53_FD_153486 | JGI IMG/M metagenome (GOLD analysis project Ga0207015, IMG submission 153486) | Enriched cells from forest soil in Barre Woods Harvard Forest LTER site, Petersham, Massachusetts, United States -... | ecosystem: Environmental > Terrestrial > Soil > Temperate forest >...
TGCCAGTGGCCAAGATATCGCCTGCTTCCCATGTCATCGAATTCGACAGATAGCTAATCAGAAAGGGAATTTTGAAGATGAGGTTGCTAGTGTTCGAATCCTGCATGACTTGGCCGTTGAGCGTTAGAGAGATCCGCAGGCGATGGGCGTCGGAGATCTCATCCGCGCTCACAATCCAGGGACCTAGGGGCGCGAATGTGTCACAACTCTTGGATCGGAACCATTGCCCGTCGGCTTCCTGAATGTCGCGCGCGCTGACGTCATTTGTGAGTGTGTAACCAGCGACATACTCGTGCGCCTGTTCCACCGGAATTCTAAATCCGCGACGAGCAATCACTACAGCGAGCTCGGCTTCGTAGTCGACTTTGTTGGAGATCGAGGGTAGCCGGATCGGTCGTCCAGGATCACAGATCGCGCTATTCGGTTTAGAGAAGAAAATTGGATTAGCGGGAGGAGCATGGCCGAATTCGCGTGCGTGCTCACTGTAATTGCGTCCTACACAAATAATCTTCGGTGGTTGGAGAATGGGGGCACGCAACCGCGTGGAACCAAGTTGCAGGAATACGCCTTGGGGAATCTTAACTTTCCTTTCAAGCGCAAGCTTCATCGCAATCGAAGCTAGTTTACCGAGGTTCTTCAACCAAGCACGGCCATTCTGCAGTAGCGATATCATATCCTTCGGAATTTCGGTCACCTCGGACGCAAATCCCGCAGCCCATCGCAGAGAATCGCACCTTTTCATTTCGTGGTGTATGCGACGTCCGTTCAGAAAGTGAAATAATTCCTTGACATCTAAAATACGCATATCTTCCACAATACCGAGCCGAATTTCGCGGTTACGTTCAAATGTGACGAGTTTCATAAGCAATTCCTTCCTGCTAGGAAAGGAGGTTTTATCTTTTCAGCGAGCCAAATCCGTATCCGATCCGAGTCGCAATCCGTCTGACTGGCGAATGCTTAAACGCGAACTGCAGAAGGACGTTATTGCCGCGCCAAGCGGATCGGTTGACCGACCAAGAATTCCGGGATCGCACCCTTCCTGGGTCGGAATTTCTGCACTCGCCCGCCGCCAGTTTCGGCGACGTAGAAGTTGCCTTCTTGATCCACGCTCATTTGGTGAACGTTCCACATTGCTCCGGGCCAGTCGCCGAAGCTACCCCATGCATATAAGAAGTGTCCTTCGAGATCGTATTCTAGAATTTTAGACGTTCTACTATCTGAGGCCCATATGTGTCGATCCGCAGACATGTATAAAAAATCCAGCGACGATTCGGATCCGTAAGGCCACTGATCAAGGAACTTTCCGTTCTCATCGAAGACCTGGATGCGGTGATTGCCCCTGTCATTCACATAGACGCGCCGTGTCACTGAATCAACAACAATGCCGTGGGGCGTATTGAAGTAGCCTGGCCGGGTATCGTTGGGCGGATTGCCCGCCTTGCCCCAGGCCGTAATGTAGTTACCGTCCTTATCAAACTTTACCACGCGAGAGTTTTTGTAGCCATCCGATAGGAACATTGTGCCGTCAGGCAACCAAGCTAGATATGTAGGTCCCCCGAAATGTTTGTCATCATCGCCCTGTTCATTCGGTGTACCTAATGTCTGTAGTAGCTGCTTACCATCGTTAGAGAATTTGTATATCGCATTCCGCTGGTCGTCGACTACCCAGACGCTTTTTGCCGGATCATAGGGGTTGATAAAGATGGCATGCGCGCGTCTAAAGAGCTTGTCCCATTGGGTCCAAGCCTCGACGATGTTTCCGTTGGCGTCCAGCACCAGCAGGACATGCTCCCATCGCGCGTCAACGCCATACCGACCCTGCCAATTACCAACTTCTCCTGCACGGCCCTCCCGATCACCGCCTTCCCCTTCCGGCCCTGGTGGGCTAGCCACCGGCCCCGACCCGGCGTTTCGGAATGGCAAACCTCGAATGGGGAAAGAAAGGCTTGGTCCGAATTGCGGAACCGGGGCCTCCATCGGTCTTTTTAAGAGCGGAAGCTCCCCCCGCTGCCCCATGAAAATCCGATTTGGGCTCTCTGCGAAGACCGCGTTTACCGTGCCCCACGTCCAGTTTTGATGGCCCGGCAACTGACTTAATGGTTTTGGCCAATCCGCGACGACCTCGTACGGTCCATAAATATCGACGGTGCCCTTCTCGCCTGGGACTGCTGCAAAACCTGCTCCAGGTTTCACTTGACCTTCAACAGACAGCAGCTTAGCGTTGAATCGAAAAATAATCATGACGGCGCTAATAGCGACCACCGCGATTACGATCATCCTTTTGCGCATGAATTTCTCTCCACGCTTAAAGGTTTCTCTTGGGAAAAGATTCCGAACCGAACAACCCCACTAAAAAGTCGCGCTCGGCTCGTTCGGTGAATCCGTTACGATCTTGCGAGAGGAGTGACGAGCGGATTTCGCCGACGGCGGAAATACGAAAGTTTTGACGTCGCTTCCTGATCTCCCTTTGTGAAAGGCAAACGGCGGCGCGCATTCGCGAAAAGTGGCTTTTCAGTCCCCGATTCAATCCGGGAAGTGTCTGGAACAGCATGCCCAGCGACTATGCGAACTCCGAAGTCCTCTTAATAGCTTCGCCGAATACCCTCACATGCTGTTATCGCCTACCTCTTTCTTTGTTTTGTGTGACTAATTCTCATTTACAAAGTACCGGCCGCGACGTACGACAGCCTTGTTCACCAGCATTTTGTGGCCTGTACGCTTTTGTCGAGCGCTGTCCATAAATTCGAAATTCCCATCTCGAATCTCAAAAATGCCAATATCGGCTTCCGTCCCCGATCTGAGAGTACCAAGTGGCAAACCATAATTGTAAACTTGAGCTGGCTTAACAGTGACCATCTCAATCGCCTTGTCAAGATCTATACCAAGGGCAACAAATTTAGACACCTGAGTAGGCAGATCGTAAACCGGGCGCTCGAGGCGATCGGTGCTGATCGTGTCGGGCAGAAAATCTTGCGCTAGACACTTTTCCGCGACATCGAAGCTAAAATGAGAACTACCCTGAGCTGGATCGAAAATGACGCCTCGCTCCCGGGCTTCCAGCACAGCTGGCAGTAACTTCCCATTCGCATCAAGAACGCCGTTGGGATGACCGTTCAGGTAGTGTGTGAACACGTCGCCCTTTCGCAGAAACTTCAAAATGTCCGGCAGCGGAGAGTAAGAGTCGTCGATATGAACCGTCAAAGGAAGGCGAGCAGCGTCCGCAGCTTGTAGCGCTCTTCTGAGACACTCCAAGTCGTTTGTACCCTGAATATCTTTTTGCAACCTGACCTTAATTCCAACAACGGTTGGCTTATTCTCTTCCGCTGCCTTCTCCGTCAACTCAGGATTCACCCAGTCCAGGTTACGCATTGTATCCTTAGTGTGAACTACAATTCCCAGTGCACTAATGTCCACTAGAGCAACGATGCGAGTGATAGAGGTATTCACCACGTACTTAATGAACGCATTGATCATCGGATAACCCGTGGAACCTGCATCTACAACCGTGGTTACTCCTCTGCCTAGACAATAGTGATCTGCATTCGCGCCAGTTCCTACTCCGTCGAAGCAATGCACGTGAATATCAATAAAGCCGGGAGTAACTATCTTGTCTTTAGCCGAAACGACCATCCTAGCTCGACCTTCGGGGATATTCGGGGAAACCGCGAGAATTCTCCCGTTATTCACCGCGACATCGAGCAAACCGTGTAACTTCTGGTCGGAGTCAATGACTGTGCCTCCCTTGATTAGCAAATCGCAGTCTAGACTTTTGCTTTGATCTTGGAGAGCTTCCGGCTTGCTGGCAGGCCATACCTCGCCCGAGGTCACTAATGCTGTCGCTCCAGTTACAAGGTAGCTAGAAAACTCCCGGCGCGTTAACATGAAATTGCCTCGTATTTTTCATTTTAGTTCTCAAGTGCCTTTATCTTGCTGGTGGACGTATGCCCTCGATCTTCAACCGCACTCGAAACAGCGATGTGATTCCTGTCATATACAGAGTCTTGCCGTCGGCGTCGCCGAAAGTAGGCTCTGTCAGCCGTTCGGGAGTCAAGATCGTACCAATGTGTTTGCCGTCTGGCGACATGATCCACAGTCCGCCTGGACCGGCACAATACACGTTTCCGTTCTTGTCTACTTTCATTCCGTGCCCTGAGTCTTCTTTATCGTTGTTCATATCGACGAACAACCGGCCATTAGATATTGTGTCGTCAGGTTGAACGTCGAAGCGCGTAATCATCTTTTTCTTCGTGTCGTTAACGTACAAATACTGTTCATCTGGAGAAAATGCCAGCCCGTTTGGAAGCGGAAAGTCCTTAGACAACAATTGCACCTTGCCTTGCCTTAAAAGAAAAATACCGTTGAAAGGTAGCTCTCTCTTGGGAGCATTATCCCTAAGATGCAACCCGCTTGTAGGATCAGTGAAATACAGAGATTGATCCGATTTATAAACCAGTTCGTTCGGACTATTGAATCTCTTCCCGTCGTAGCGATCCGCCAGGACGGTGCGTCCGCCGTTCTTTTCCAGCCGAATAATAGCCCTGTCACCTTGTGCACAAAAAACGATTCTGCCCTGCCGGTCCAGCGTCAGTCCGTTTGAACCTATAATGGCTCCTTTCGTTACTCCATTGTTGGGTTCCCCACCCACACCGACACTCGAAGCATCGGTACCTGTAAATCCGCTCTGTCTCAGAAAGATAGAAACTTTTCCATCGGGTGTCCATTTGTCAATCACGTTAGCTATGAGGTCACTGAAGAGCAGGTATCCGCCACCGTTGTCAGGTACCCAAACTGGGCCCGAGGCGATTCCGAAACCTTCGGCAATTTTTTCCACTTCAGCGTTGGCCGGAACGATCTCGTCCAATTTCGGATCCAACCTGACCACCGAACTCTGGCTCTGCGAACTCCGCGTCACCACATTCATTCCTAGAGTCGTCACGAGCAATACAAAAGTCAAAAGTTTCACGATGATAGGCCTCCAGTCCAGATCAAGATAGGATCACTGGTCCCAATTCGACAGTCTTAACTAACTCCTCGACTTTAAGTTCGCACTCCCGCGCTCATCCTGCTGACCTTTATCCGCCGAAACCGCCCAGGGGTCGATCCAAGGGCGCTCACGTTTGTGATCAATTACCGCATGGAAGAACTTTGCTTACCTGCCTCTCCAGGATCAACGACTCCAATTTTCCCGTTCATCCATTCGGTAAACCAAACCCGTCCCTTGCTATCTAAGCCAATGAATCGAGGAGCGGCATTGTCGGACGGGATCGGAAACTCGGTGAACTCGCCAGTGTTCGGGTCAAACCGGGAAATATTGTTGCCGTTCAAGTCTGCGAACCAGATCTTACCGGTTTTCTTATCCGCAGCGATCCCATAAGGCATTGCAAAACGTGTAGGGGGGTGATACATCGTGAATGTTCCGGTCCGTGGATCCAGTTTACCCAGGCTATTGCCATTGAAACTTCCGAACCAAACGTTATCTTGCGCGTCTACTTCCAACCCTCTAATGCTGGGGGAATCCGGTGCGTGATATGCCTTCGTTTCTTCGGTGACCGGATCGATTCTTACAAGCTCGCCGTAAGCAAATACACTCACCCATACTTTATCCGTCGAGTCCACTTTGATATCGTAGAATGTCCCGTTAGGATCCAGGTGCGCAGGCGGTTGTCCGGGAACTTGATCCCAATTTTTGACCGAATTCTCGGGAAAAGTGGCTGGGAGCGGAACATTGTACTCTTTGAATTCCTTCCTTTTCACATCAAACTTCCAGACCGAACTTCCAGAACACCAGATGTTTCCTGCTGAGTCCATCGCCAAGGTATGAGTGCCGGACTTTCGGTTGGGAATATTGTATGTCGTGACCTTGCCCGTCGCGGGATCCACGGAGGCTAGATCCGGCCCGTTTGTTAGTGTCATCCAGATAAGGCCATCTTTGCCCAGTACTCCAGTGTGAGGATGCGGAGCTGGGTATTCGTCGAATTTTTCTGGACCAACCTCGAAACGCGTGATCTTGTTGGCTCGAAGTCCCCGCTCGCCGAACCAAGCATCGCCGTGCGCGTCGATTAAGATGCTGTGCGGCATGCTATCCGGCCCCGTCGGGACCGTATATTCGCGGATCGTTGCGTTTAACACCTCATTGGATAGGTCCGCATGCTTAACCTGTTCCGGTTTTGGCGGATCTGAATCGGGACCGAAGTAGCGTGCACTCGGGCCAAAGTCCTTTTCCAGTGCTTGGCATAGAGCCGCAAGCGTCACTGGGGTAAAATCGGGAGCCGGTAATCTGCCCAAGGTCATCACGGGGATAAAGCTCTGCCAAGCCGAAGCCGTATACCCGCTCCTGCGGCGGATATTTCCGAAGCTATGACATGTGACGCATGCCGCCGTGATGAATCTTGTCGGTGGGTCATCGGGCAACAGAGTTTCCAATTCTGCACTCGTGAGGTGTGTCAGACCGAATTTGGGGGTTAGACTAAAGTTCGTCTCACCTGCTTGAGTGGTTTCAACGGTTTTTTGTTTCGAGGCGAACCCATAAGCCTCAACCGTTAGAGTGTAACTTCCAGGTGGAAGCGTAATTTCATAGTGACCGTCGGCTTGCGTAAACCGAGCCACGGTCTTGCCACCCGCGGTGGCTTTGATCATCGCTCCCCGGACGGGTTTGCCAGCAGTATCGGTGACCACCCCGTGAATGTCGGCATCTGACGCCGTTAGCGTAGCAGGCACGCAAATCACCGCCAGGAACGCCCATAGTATGTTTCGAATTAATGCTTGCATTTCCGTCTCCTTGGTAAACTACACGGCCCAAGAGCACTCCCATCTGTTTACGTTGCAAACATAAGCGAGCCGCAGCACCTGACATGAAAAACTCTAAGCTTTAGGTTCGTTCAGATTTCCGTTCGACAGTTATTGATTTCCATTCTTTGAAACTCAGTGCCTACTCGCCACAATAAAATGAAGTCGTCCTGGAGATTGACTTTTGGTTTCAATGATTTTTGGCCAATTAGGAAATGCTTCGCAGCTGCTAACCTTCTGAATAGTCGATTCCATCGGCTTGTGAACGTATTGTGATCAGTGTTGATTTGATCTTTTCAAATCTCCCAAAACCCGATTCCACAACTCACCAGAACAACTTCAGCCCAAACTGGATTTGGCGGTTGGTCGTGCTTGTCAAGGTTATTGCACCCCCGAACGGAACCAAGGATCCATCTGGATTCAAGATAGTACGATTCTCGTTCGGAGACGTGAAATTCGAGTGGTTAAAGGCATTGAAAAATTCCGCTCGGAACTGAGCTTTAAATGTCTCGTGAATGGGAACGTTCTTAAACAGAGAAAAGTCAAAAGCCACCAGCCCAGGACCAATCAGCGAGTTGCGTCCCGAATCACCCAAACGATTACTTGGGTTTGGAGCGGCGAAACATTGGAGCTTGACGTAGTCGTTCACATTGCCAGGATTTACAGCGGTCGCGCAGCCCGGCCCTGTAAGCCGATCGGGGTACTGATAGGGATCGGTGCTGCCTTCGCCGAGCGGGTCTCCAGAAACAAGTACGGTAAATGGTGTGCCCGATTGCACCGTCAAAATGCCGCCCGTTTGCCAGTTGCCTAGGATTGCTTTCGCTGGCGCCGAAAAGGAGCCTGGGGTGGGTATGTTCCAGTTGTAATTGATCGACAGAGCGTGCTTGATATCGGTGTCAGAGAGACCATGTATGCATTGGGTGCAGAACCAAAGAGGAGTGGAGATTGAATTCCGATACTGGTCGGGAGCGGTGCCACCCGATCCATCGTCAAGGCCTTTGGCAAACGTATACGAGCCTTCGATCAGAAACCCATGACTAAGGGTCTTGTTGATCTGGGCCTCGAACGCATTGTAAGTGTACTGCCCTTCCCAAAGCGCCAGATTAATCCGGCCCGCAAAGGGGTTAATGAGCGTTCCGGTTCCGGGCGTAGGCCACACTAGATCTTGGCGAGGGCCCGTGTATCTCAAGTAAGCATAGTTAAAATTGGGGTCCGAGGAAACTAGGTTAGTCGGAAGGACCATATTAGCATCCTGGTACTGATCCCACATGTGGACGCCGCGCGCACCTACATAGGCGACCGTGGCTGTTGTGCTTGGGGCAATTTGCCGCTGGATGCTGAGGTTCCACTGCCCGATGTAATTACGTTTAGGATTAAATTGCAACACGGAGTAAGTGTGCATACCTGAGATCTCGGAGAAAGCTCCGGTTGGAAAAGAACCAACTGGCAGATTACCCGAACTGCTAACATCGGCAAACGGATATGAGGAGTCTACCCCGGTTGTCAAACTGGCTAAGAGAGGTAGCTGGTCATAGAGTCCCACACCTGCACGAACGGAAGTCTTGCCGGTTTTGAACGGATCCCAGGCTACACCCAGTCTTGGCTCAAAATTCCATTTTGATGGATTCTGCACATAAGGGCTTCCCAGAAAGGGATTCGGGGGAGCTCCGTCTAAGACTCTAAGGTTCGAAAGCTTGCCGTTAGTCTCGGTGATAATGGATGCCATCTCATAACGCAGACCCAAGTTGATGGTAAGGTTCGAGCGAAAGTGAACGTCATCTTGGAAGTAAGTCCCGAAGACCGTCTGCCGCTGATGTCGGGGACTCTCAGTGCCGGGCGTGTCGGTCTGAAACGAGGCCGGCATGTTCGTTAGGAAATCCGACAGAGAGTTGAAATTGAATACCCCGCCCGCTTGGCGCAGGCTCAATGAATTGTATTGGATCCGCTCCATGTTCGCGCCAAATTTCATCGAGTGAATTCCCTTGACGTAAAACAAGTTGTCATATGCCTGCCACGAATTCCAACGCTCTGTGTTGGGAGGCACTGCGGAGAGACCTCCCGAGAATCCCGTTAGTGGCCCTATGTTGAGCTGACCCGCGGAGTCCCCGGGAACAAAACCCAAGGAGGTATCGGTCGTTGCTGGATTAATGGCCGTGGCGCTAACGGGGTCCCCAAGATTTTCGCGGTTAAATCCGAAACGTGCGGAATTGAGAAACTGAGGACTGAACATGTGGTTCCATTCGATGGCAACGACTTGGCGCCGAGTGAGATTGTTAATGATTTTATTCTTGAACTCGTCATCCGATGACTGCGCTGTGTTGTCGAACATATACGTTGCGGAGATGCGATCTTTTATCGAAAATTCGTGATCCGCTCGGATGATGAAGAAATTCTCAGACGATATTAGGGGGTTCGGGAACTGGTATATTCCCGTATCGCCGCTGACGGGTCCGTTGGGCAAAGGATAAAATGCCTGCAAGAATGCAGCTGCCGCCGGGTCCACCGTCACCGTCCCGGTTGAAAGATTGCCTGCCCGCGCGGCCATCGACGGAACATTATCGATGACCTCCTGGCCCAAATTCTGTCTTATCCCCTCATAGTTACCGAAAATGAAGGTTTTATCTTTTTGAATAGGACCTCCGGCGGAGACCCCAAATTGGTTTTGTTCAAAGTTCGGGATTGTCGGTGGGTCAAAGTAATTTCGCGCATCAAGCGCGCTGTTGCGCACGAATTCGTAAGCATCTCCATGGAAACTGTTTGTCCCCGATTTGGTTATCGCGCTGATGACTCCACCCGAAACACGTCCATACTCGGCTGAATAGTTGGCCGTGAGGACGGAAAACTCCGCGACAGAATCAACACCCAAATTGCCGCCGAGTATGCTTCCCGGGCCGTTGTTCGAGTGGTCGCCGAAATTGACGCCGTCGAGGAGGTAGGTGTTTTGGTTCGAGCGAGCGCCTGTGATGTTCAATTGTACCCCTAGACCGCGGTCCACCCTGTCGCCCGCATTGAGAGGTGGCTGGTCTTTCGCAAAATTGACGCCGGGCTGCAGAGTGGCCAAGTCGGTCCACGACCGGCCATTTAGAGGAAGTTCGGTAATCGTCGTCGTATCATTGACGCCGCCCATGGCTGCATTGGCCAGATCCACGGTCGGAGGCGCGCTTGTAACGGTAACCGATTGGCTGGAGCTGCCTATCGTCAGGTTCAAATTCAGCACCAGCTCTTCTCCGACAGTTAAAACAATCCCCTTTCGGATTTCGGTCGCGAAGCCCTTCGCTGAAGCATCGAGGTCATAAGTACCAGCTTGCAGGTTCGGGATGACGTAAATGCCGTCCGAGTTCGTGACTCCATATGCACTAGTCCCGGTCGCTACATTTTTGAATGTAATAGTTGCACCAGGGATTACAGCCCCGGAGGGATCCACTACCTTACCTGATACGTTCGCTCCCACAACCTGGGCAGAAAGTTTAACCGGTAACACGAATCCGAGTAGAATTAGTGAAGCTATCGGAAGCTCCAAAATCCACCGCACGGTGCGTGATCGAGTCATCATCGTCGGGCTCCTCCACCGAGATATCTCCCTTTGAGAGCTCTAACACCAAGCCAGATTTGCTTTCGACTAACCATTCGGAACCAATAGACTGCCTCTTCCATGGGGAGACGTAGCGACTTGCAATTTTTTAGTGTGGCTCATTCCCGGCTGTGCCGGTGACACTTGAGGTTGGAGCGGCGATTCTGAACACTGATGAGTAGTTGCTTGTGAAAACGGAAGACCGTCGCACTGCATAAGACTCCTGACGTAGAACTTTTTCTGGATCCCGGATCCTTGTATATTCAACGTCGCCCTTTGTCAATTAAAATATTTCTCATCTGTCACGACGTGGATAGCGGCGGATCAGCAGGGGCTATCGCGAGCGAGGGAAATTGATGAAAGTGGGTTCTGCCCGAGATCAGGAGCCACTACGCCGATTCTTGGCCCACTTCGGCGGCTGAGCAGTCCGGGGGGCTTCTCTCGTAGCCAACTTGAAAATGCCGCGGAAATAGGTGGGCAAGACGGCTGTGGAAGTTTCAGTGTAGTGCGTGAAGTATGTCCAGACTTAGCGCGGCCTTCTCACCATTTGCCTGTCGGCAGGATCGAGGCCAGGCCCGCACTTGATTGCCATGATCGCTGGATACCACTAGGCGCATCTGGCACCTTTTGCCACATAGAATGGTACTGCATCGAAATTTTCGCATGGACTTATGACCTCTTCGGCTTTATCGCTGATAAAAAAGCTAGTCGTCAGTTCCCGGGTAGTTTAGTTGCGAGAGGAAGTAAGGTCGCTACGCCTACCGTGATAAAGGATCGAAGTAATACTAGGACTTCAGGTGTCGCATGTTCCAACGAGCCTTTTTGCGAGTTAGAGCTGCTCGAATATGGGCAGATGCAAGGGTTCTCGCGCGGGCGACTTGTCGTCTCAAGATCGCATCGACAATGCGGGCATGCTCGTCCCAGGAGTGTTTCTGGAAACTGTCCATTGACAGGTCTGCAATCATTGCGCGGTAGATATGATTCCACTGAGTCTCCATTACCTCTAATACCACCCGATTTTCAGATGCACGGTACAGTTCGTTGTGAAAAGCTTGGTCAAGCTCAATTAGCCGGTCTACTGAGCTAGACCCAACGGATTTGCGTCCGCTAGCGAGAATCCTGCGCAATCTTCTTGCATCGAAATCCTTCCGTGCCGCTACCAACGCGGCAACATATCCCTCGACTACCTCGCGAAACCCATAAATCTCCGTGATGAACTGATCGTCTACAGGCGCAACAATTACACTACGTCCGACGATGTTCACCAATCCCTCTTGCTCCAACAGGACAAGAGCTTTGCGGACGGGTTCTCGGGAAACTCCAAGCTTAGCCGCGAGTTTTTCCTGATGGATAGGGCTTCCGGGCGGCAAGTTTCCGGTAAGGATTGCAGTTCGGATTTCAGTGACCGCTCGCTTCGAGATCGTGGGGGCCCTGGTCAGCGCTCTCATCAACTTACCACCTCGTATCGACTCTAAGTAAGTATGAAGGATCTGAAGTCATAACAAAAATATGCAAGCCCGACAGAATTGTTCACGAGCGTATCCGAAAATTGCAACACTCGAAGGACTGCACGTTACGACAATCGATCTCTTGAGTCAACGGCTTCTCGGAGTAGCTTGGGAAAGGAACGGACTCAAGCAGTGATGTACGGCCTCGAGTTCACGGTAGTCTTTGAATTTAACGGCCGCACGCAAACCGAGAAAGTTCCATTGAACTGTGAGAAGAACCTGCTCGAGGGACATCCGACAGCCGCAATACCAATATAGGAGCAGGCTCGCTCGACACCACCTGGTCGCGCTTTACGCCGCGACAGAAGGCTGTAGGAGCGCGATTCCCCAATTCTCGCAAACCTTCACAACTTGTTCAGCCCTTCGGTTAGCTCGATGGATGTTCCCCAAGGATCGACGAGTTCTGCGCTCGCGTAACTCTCGCGGCGCGTCTTGCTATACGGTAGGTCGAACGTCACGCCGCTCGCTTCTAGCTTCTTGCAAAACAACTCCAGATTCTTCACTTCGAATCCGATGTGATCCACCGCTCGTCCTTTGGTTGGTGCGGGTGAATCGGGAGACTTCGAAAACTTCAGTTCCACACCTGGAATGTTGTCGGCCCTAACCGCGTCGGATGAGGCGCTAACGGGATCCACAAATGCTTTAGCTCCAAAAGTCTTAGCGTACCAGGCTTGTATTTCTGCCAAGGAAGATTCGGGCACAAAGAAGTGGATATGGTCGCTCGCGATTGAGCCGAGGAGGGGCGATGGCGCCGGTACTTCTGACGTACCTATCGCCGCAGTGCTCCTCGTCGAATCTAGAATCTCGACTTTCACACCGTCCGGAGAGTAAACGTTTCCCCAGGTCGATTTTCTTCTGGTCCCAGTATTGGAGTCCATTTTCACACCCGCGGCCCTCAAGTTCGCTACGAGTTCCTCACCGTTCGGCACGTGGAACCCGATGTGATCCACGACTGTCCCAGTAGTGCCGCCGGAAGGCTCGCCCGTCCTTAAAAAAATCAAGACACCAGGGAATTTGATGACATCGACCCCGTCCACCTTAAGGGGTATGCCCCCCATGAGTATCCAGAACCTCTCCGTAGTCTCCACGTCGCGAACAATTGTAAATACCTGACCCATCGAAACACCCATCTCGTTCGGGGAATGCAATTGCGCCGAAGGCCACAACACGACGAGACTTAGAATCGAAACAAGAGTCATCATAAATCGCTCCTCAGTTGCGACGGAATCGCGGTTTGTCTTCTTGATCCGTAATCTACACGCGATCTTCGTTGGTATGCAATGGCCCGCGATGTTTTTAGAGTGCGGAGCCTTTCCGACCGCGGCATAGTCTCAAAAACCAAAGACCGGCGCTTCTCCCGCCCATTGCTAAGACCCTTTTTCTACGATATTTGCCCGTTGCATCCTCTCTCGCAAAATCCGATTGCTCGAGGCACGCGATGCAGCAACCCCGCAGTTGGAGAACCGGCGAGTGCGACTCAACCGCGCCCAATACAGGAGGGCTAAATTCAAAGACTTGAGCCGACAGTCTGGGGAAGTATTAGTCCGCGGTCCCAAAAGGGCATTCTCCCCGAGCGAAGCCACGCAGTTCAGAGGTAGGGAACGTGCCGCCGAAGATTGAGGCACCAACATGGCAAGTCGCACGCGTAAAGCAGATTTTCGTGACCTCGTCGGCTCTATTTCCTCGGAAGTAAGGATGCTAAGAGATTCGAAGTAGTTTGGCTGCATTGTCACCCAGGATCGCCATCTGATCGGCGTCACTCAATCCGGGTACGCCCAAAACTGAATCAACTTCGCGAGAATCACCCATGTGCGGAAAACCTACGTCATACGGAAAATCTGTGCCTAATAAAACATGGCTGGCGCCGACTTCCGTTACCAGGTGCCGCAAGCCCTCTGCCGTAAAAACAATCGAATCACAATACAGTTGTTGCTTGAAGTATTCACTGGGTGGCTTCTTCTCAATCGGTTTGCAGGCCTCGCTGACCTCTGCACAGTGATTGGAACGGCCAAGATAGGAGCCCAGAAATCCCCCACCGTGCGCACCGCAGATCTTAATTCCAGGATAACGATCCAGGGTTCCCTCAAATATCAAATGAGAGAGCGCCAGCGTCGTCTCCAACGGATGGCCGACCACGTTATCCAAAAATCCGTTGCCCGGAAAACGCGGTTGCACTCCCACGACGCTTTGAGGGTGAATGAAAATCAGGATCCCAAGATCCTCGGCCTTCGCCCAGAACGGCTCAAACTTTGGGGCTGATAGTTGGTCTCCGTTCACGCTGGCATCAATCTCAAATCCTCGCATGCCTAGAGTCTTGACAGCATAGTCCATCTGCTGCACCGCCAAATCAGGATGCTGCAACGAGACCGCCCCCAGTCCAACGAAACGATCCGGGTGATTGGCACACATCCTGGCGATTTGTTCGTTTTGACGCTGAACGATCCTGCTGGCTAAGTCGAGGTCCGCCCCGTAGTTATAGCTCGGAGTGACGCACACGGCTTGCACATCTATTCCATGTGCGTCCATATGTTGCAACCGAGACTCCAAATCGGTTGTGTTGAGCATTGGCGTTGTAGGGGGAGCCCCCTTGATTAGATCGTTGATCGCTACGTAGCAGTGGCTGTGAATGTCCACTGTCCGGGTGCGGCGGCCGCCTACCATGATGTGACGTCGTTCACCCTTTCCGCCAGGCTGTTGCGCTCTGTCCATGGTGTTCCCGAGCCCGCATCCCACGAAGAAGATCTCGGTCGTTGCGCTTACTAGATTTTTCAGAAATTCTCTGCGATTCGACATGTATTCTCCTGTTGAAATGGGACCTGACCGAGATTTCCATGTTGATTCTTCCGAGAGCCCGTAATATACGCTTGACAGATCTCACTTGGAAGGTCAGAGCGGTTCCCGTGTCCGACTGAGCCACAGCGATCTGTCTCGCCTCGATTTGCCAAGGCGAATAAAACATTAAAAAGGTTAGAATTTCAGCGAGGCGGCCAAAGGGTAAAAGGCAGAGTGCGGACACTTTCCCGACGCCACATGTGACGACATGCTGAACTCTGGGCGACCACTTCAAATACGATTTACGTCCGACAATTGTCGGCTACTTCAGCGAGCTTATGAAACTGCTTCCAGTGGATCTGATAACACTGACACTCGGACTAGGAAGACTTCTGCCCAGTTATCGACAGCCCGGCGATCTCTTAAGTCCGGGAATTGACGGGCTTCGGAAAATCGAGTCAAAAGGTGGTTGCTTGGGAAAAGTAAATGCGGTAAATGTCTGTGTCTGCGAATGTCCCAGAAACCAACACCGATTCATAACCGCATGCTTCGGATGTGAGTGTAAACATGCATTTAGCGAGTCCCTTGTGCGATTCCGTTCAGCTGGGATTCATCTGAATAAGCGTTGAAGTCATGTTTCTCGTATAGCAAAGGTTGTGCGGCTGTTGTACCGATGACCCAAACATCTCTCAACCTGAGATAGTTTGAACGGGGGAAAAGTGAAAGTCGTTATAACCGATCACCGCTTTCCAGACGTCGAACAGGAAAGGCGAGCCGTCGAGTCATCGGGTGGAACGCTTTTCGTCGGTCAGATTGCCGACGAAGAGCAACTCGCTGCAGTGTGCAGAGACGCTGACGGCGTGCTTACTGTCCGGGCGCCAATAACGAAACGGGTGATAACCGCTATGGAGCACTGCCGCATCATCGTACGTTATGGCATCGGGGTCGACACCATTGACATCGCGGCCGCGACTCAGCGCGGCATTATGGTGGCGAATGTTCCCGATTATTGCATTGACGAAGTCTCAGACCACGCGATGGCGTTGTTGCTCATGCTCAGCCGTCAAATGATTCCCGCGATTTCTTTGGCTAAGGAAAAGCGCTGGGCCATCGCAAGCATGCCACCTTTGCACCGGTTGCGCGGGCAGGTTTGTGGCTTGGTCGGCTGCGGGAAAATCGGATCGCTGCTAGTCGGCAAGGTGTCGCAACTTGGCATGCGCGTACTGATCTACGATCCCTATTTAAGCAGTGCCCGCTGCCGCGCGATGGGCGCGGAACCAGTTTCTTTCGATGCGTTACTCGAGGGCTCGGACTTTATTTCGCTTCATGCACCACTAAATGACGCGACACATCATCTCTTCGGGGCAGCTGCGTTCACAAAGATGAAACGCTCGGCCTCAATCATTAATACAGCGCGCAGCGGCCTAATCGACGAACCTGCACTTATCGCCGCGCTGGATGCCGAGAAGATTTTCGGCGCCGGTCTTGACGTGGTGGAAGCAGAATCGGAGCTGACACCGGTGGGCAGCGCGCTGACAGACCATCCGAGGGTTATCGTTACCCCTCACACGGCTTGGCTAAGCGTGGAAGCTCGCTCGACTCTACAAGCCCGGGCGATCGCGCAGGTCCTCACGTGCTTTAAGGGTGACCAACCTTACGGGCTAATCAATCGCGAGCTCGCGAAGTAAAAACCTCTAGAATAGAAACAAAATGGGACGAAATGATCTTTACACCGTAATTCTTCTGACGACGCGAGTGGATTAAACGAGAACGAGCTTTGTTGTGGAACCAGCTCTTCCGAGGCTGCCGAATACCAAGTGGGGTGCTCTCACATTGAACATGGTGGGATATTGGGGAAGGTGCCCGCAGAAAACCTCGCTTAAGGAGTGCGAGGTCGGCAGCTAAATGGACATTCGCTCAGGTCGCAACGCAAACGCAAAGATTCCGGCTATCACTGACAGCAACGAAATCTGAATTTCTCCCGCCATCGCCCACCCGGCGTGGCTTGCAATTCCACCCATCAGATAACCGGCAGCGGCGGCGGCCGCGTAAAGGCTCGTCACGAACATACCCGAGGCACGGCTGGACAAGCTGCTTCGCACCGCTTTGACATGATAGGCGGCTAGATTGACATACAAGGTGCCACTGCCAATCGCACCATAGGCACAAGTCAAAATTATCTGCGGCACAATCGCTCCCGATCCGTGGAAGCAGAGGTATCCAAGTCCCGCTATGCAGAAGAATGCGGAACTGAGAACAAGTCTCGGTGAGAAGCGATCTCCCAGCCACCCACCGGCTATTGAAGTAAGGGCTCCAACCCCATAAAAGCTCATGACAAGTCCCGCCGCCTTAGGTGGATAATGAAGTCCTTCGCGGAGGAAGGTGGGATACATCCCCGTAAAACCGTAAAGAACGAGACCTCCAATCACACTCAGGATAGTAAGAATCACAGTATTCCTATTCATTAGCACAGGCGCACCGCGACGATCTGCTCGAGTATCCGCGGCACGATGCGTTTCACTGAACCAGGGACGCACCGTAAGTGCGATCACTGCAATCATCAAAAAGCCGATAAGACCAAACACGACCATCGGAGCACGCCAACTCCGATAACTAGCAAGCAGCATGCTGCCCAACACCGGCCCGCTAAACGCACCAATGCCGAAAAATACATTCATTGAACCGATCGCTGCAGCGCGGTATTGCACAAAGTAGTTCGCCGCGATCGCAATCATGACCGTAAGCTGCATGGCCTCACCGATTCCGGTCGCCGCCAGATAGAGAAGCATGTCCGAGAATCGGAGCGAGAACACAATGAGCGCCGTGGCCGTGGAAAAAATCGCGATTCCTAGCATGAGCACCGTCTTGCGGGGAAAACGTGTTAATAGATAGCCCGTCGGCAGCCCCGCAACGGCCAAACCCAAGGTGAAAATGGTTGCGAGGAGTCCGGTATTGGCGAGCGAGAAGCCATACTCCTGACGTACGTCATGGGCGAGAAGCGGAAAAAGCTGCCGATCCGCCGCATTGACCGCATAGGCAGCCAGCAGTGCGCAATACATCGCAATAGCTGCAGCGCGTGTGCCAGGTTGATCGGGTACTCGCCGCACGAGATGTTTAGATACTTGTTCATGATTTAAATTTTCCGTCATATTGTCGGGGCATGGCAGAAATGTTTTTGACAACGATGCCAACGCTTCTGCCCTGGATCCTACCGACCATCCCATCATTACTATTGGAATTTTCGGCGGCGCGAGTATACACCTCTGGGTGTGCAGATGGTTTCAAGCAGCCTCTGAAATATCGACATGGCCGCTGACTGGGAATCTTCAATTTCAACTCTATCTGTGGGCAGAACTCAAATCTCTGTGCCTGGTGCGCTCTAACGTCAAAATCAGATTGTTGGCCGCTTGTTGGTGAAGGGAGTGGTTCAAGCAGCTAAAAGGAGTTGCTCAACCAGCGGCGTGCCACCCTCCATCGACAAAAAGTGTATGCCCCGTGACGAAATCCGAGGCAGGACTCGCCAGGAAGAGAGCAGCGCCGATAAGGTCGGAGGGTTCTGCAAACCGCCCGAGTTTGATACGACTGAGCAGGCGCTTCGCACGCGCTTTATTTTCGCGCAGCGAGCGGCTGGTATTCTCGGTCAGGGTTGCGGTGGGTGCGATGGCATTTACGCGCACGCCAAAGGGAGCCCATTCGGTGGAGAGAGCACCGGTAAGATAGGAGACTCCTGCTTTGGCAAGGCCATAGACGCTCTTACCAACATCCGTGCTCGCAGACCACGTGGAACTGAGATTTATTATCTTGCCGTAGCCGCGGTCGATCATTAAACGCCCCAAAAATTGCGAGCAGAAGAATGTGCCCTTAACATGAAGATCGACAAGTTGGTCCCAATCGTCTTCGGTTACATCCAGCGCGGGCTTGGTAAAACCAAAGCCTGCGCAGTTTACCAAGACGAGTCCGAGTTCTCTGCCCTTGACAACTTTAGATACGGATCGTTCGAGGGAGCGGATGTCGCTCATCTGGCTGAGATCAGCTTGAATTATCACGGCCGTTCCGCCTATAGTTTTTACCAAGCGCTGCACTCCAAGAAGTTTTTCACGGTTTCGACTCACCAACACGAGTTCGGCTCCCGCGCGCTGGTAAGCGAGTGCGAACTCGCGCCCAATGCCTTGGCTAGCCCCGGTAATAACCGCCAAGCGGCCATCGAGTCGAAAGGAGGGCAGATCGGGGTTCACTTGTTGGCGGACCATGAGAAGAGTGTTACCTCGTTCGGCCGGTTGTCGTATCAAGGGGATGAAGATCGTTTACGAGGCGCTCGTCGAACGGATACGTCGTATAGATGTCGACGCCGCCGGCGGTGACGATATGATCGTTCTCAAGCCGGATGCCCCCTATGCCTGGCTTTCCGGCATACGGTTCCAGATTAAAGGCCATTCCCTCCTTGAGCGCCACAGGCGATTCTTTCGAGGCAGGGCTGAAGTAGGGGGCTTCCCAAGGGTTAACGCCGGACCCGTGTCCCAAACTGTCGAGAACGTAGGGCTCGGCCGCGGCGAAAACCTCGGCGTTGGTCGCACCGGGTCGCACTTTGCTACCGGCATTGAAGAGCGCGTCGTAGCACTTCTGATGGAGGTCACGCATCGCCGGAGTTGGCTTTACGTTTCCACAAATCCAGGTACGAGTTAAATCGCCCCAATAACCGTTATATCCCGCACCGATGTCGAGAATGACGAGATCGCCATTACGGATAATCCGATCGGATGTAAAACGACGATAGGGCGCGGTATACGGACCCGAGCAGATTATGTTCGAACATTGAGTCCATTCACTGCCCATCGCTGTCATGGTTTTCCAAGCGACAGCAAGAACTTCACATTCTTTTACTCCGGGACGCAGAAATTCGAGTGCACGATCAAGTGCCGCCTCGGTAATAGCATTCGCGATCTTGAGGCAATGAATTTCGTCTTGGGTTTTGATCTCCTTAGCCCGCATGAGCACGCTTTGGTATCCATCAGCGAATGTCGTTGTCGGGAATACCTCGCGAATCGCCGTCTCCATGTTTATATCCCAGATATCGATGCCAACTCGCTTGCCCGCAAGCGACCCCACCAAACCTTCTACTTGTTCGGCCCATCGTTTCATTCCGATCTTTTCACGGAAATTCGCACGCGGCCGTATCTGATCCGGACTAAGCCAGGGCATACGGTGACGGCAGTGTTCAAAATCCATCGACCAGAGGATCGGTTCGTGACCTCGGGCCAGTACTGTTACGGCATTCCCCATGATGAAAGCAGGACCGAGATGGTGGCGGTAGCCCATCAAATACCGGGCATCCTCGGTACGAAACACGAATAGTGCATCAAGATCCGAATTGTTGAGCGCGTCTTTCGCTCGCTGCAGGCGTTCGCGCAACATCCGTTGAGGATCGAAGCGCGCTTCCCAATCTACTGGAATGAGTCCATAGTCAGACACGGTTTCTCCCTTCTACTACAAACCTGCTTTTATTAACATCTATTTTCGAAGTCTGTCAAATTCGCAACGCGTTGATCGGTGGAAGCCTTCACATTTTCGCGAGCGGAATAACGGGTCGACGTCAATGTTAAGAGTTCCTGTCAGGTTCAAAAAATGAAGGTCATGCAAAGAAAGTCTGTATAGCGCTTACCCTTACCTCAAGTCCACTCGGCGTTTTACAAATCTCGCCGTCGATGGAGAACATTTCCAATTCTGAATTTCTCCAAGCGTTGACTGGGTAATTCCCAATTTCAACTTCATCTTCGCGCTCAACGCAAAACTATATCCCGCGTCTCTTTGTGAACCGAAGAGTTGTGGCTGCTAAAACGAGGGGCTACTGGACGAGTGCTGGGATTTGCGAAATATTCCGCCGAGAAAGGAGATCCCTTGATCGCCAGGTATTCGAGATTGGTAGCGCCGATGGGGAATCTGCACCTTAACTGTAGTGAACTCACAGGAGATCATAGCAAGCGGCGAAAAACTTTTATTGTGTTCCATCGCAACTTCATCTCCGGAGTCGCACAAACTCCATAGCAGCGAGCGGAGAAGTTGACGTTGCTGTTCGTGTATGACTAGAATCCGTAGTTTGTTTCCCAAGCCGGAAAGAACTTTCACGATTCCGGTGCGGGAAGCTCCAGGAGAATGACGATGAAAAGATACATGCTGACTTGTGCAATTCTTCTCGGTGCAGTTACAGGTGGTCTCGCCGCTTCGGGTTATCGTCTCCTTAAAACAATTCCCGTTGGGGGCCAAGGATCCTGGGATTATCTCTCGATCGATGAAACAAACCGCCGCCTCTATGTTTCGCATGAAACGAAGGTGGACGTGCTCGATCTGGATTCCGCAAACGTCATCGGTAAAATCCCTAATACACTCGGCGTCCATGGAATTGCAATCGCGCCGGAGCTGGGCCGCGGATTCACCAGCAACGGGAAAACTGACACGGTCACAATTTTTGATCTGAAGACACTCATGCCTATAGCCCAAGTTTCGACTGGAAAGAAGCCCGACGCCATTGTCTACGATCCCATCACTAGCCGAGTCTTTGTCATGAATGGAGTTGGAAATAGCGCGACCGCAATCGATGCCGCCACTGGAAAGGTCGCAGGCACGATCGATCTGGGCGGCGGCCCAGAATTTGCTGCAGCCGGCAGCCTCGGAAACGTTTTCGTCAACCTGGAGGATAAGAATGTTGTTTTGCGAATTGATTCCCGCGGATTAAGGATCGAGGATCGTTGGCCACTCGCGCCTTGCGAGCACCCCTCGAGTATGGCCATTGATCGCGCGAATCACCGCCTTTTCATCGGCTGCCGCAGCCATGTCATGGCTGTTGTGAACGCGGAGACCGGCAAAGTCATCACAACTCTGCCAATCGGCGATCACGTGGATGCCTCTGCCTTTGATCCCGCTACCGGCCTAATTTTTAATTCTACTGGAGAGGGCGCAGTCGATGTGTTCCACCAAGATTCACCGAATGAATACTCGTTTGTTGCGCGAATCCCCACGCATCCCGGATCGAAGACGATGGCACTAGATTCTAAAACTCACCAGATTTTTGTTCCCGCGAACGACTCTGGTAGTTTTGGCATTCTCGTCTTCGGAAGGTAGTTTCGATCACGGCTCAGGTCAATGCTTTATCGACTGCGGCGCCCCAGATGTCGCCAACGGTGAAACCCTCAGGGAAAGGATCCTCGGGATCGACTACGTACTGAGCGAAGCCTGTGATCCATGCTGTCCCGCTGAGTGTGGGTATGACTGCTTGATATTGGCCGACCTGCGTTTCGCGCACAAGGCAACCTGTGAAAATTGTCCCGAGTATGCCCTCGTGCGGGAATGTTTCGTTGAGTCTAAGTCTTCCCTTAGCGTAAAGCACGGCCATGCGGGCACAAGTGCCAGTTCCACAGGGTGACCGGTCAATGGCGCCAGTCCACGTGGCAGGTCTGCTCCAGTCGAGCTCGCCAGTAGAGCAAACCACTGTGTTTTTGGCAACAGCATGAGGGTTTGTGGGTGCGCCGGTAAGCTCCGCGATAGTGATACCACGAATCCCGGGATTCTCAGGGTGCACGACTGGGAGTTGCTCGCGGGCGGCGGCTTTGACCATTTCGGCGACCCGAACAATATCTCGCCCTTCGTCTGGCGTAAGGTGCAGGCCGAGAGGCTCGGCTTCTGCGATAACATAAAACATCCCGCCATACGCGACATCGACGGTAACGGTTCCGAGATGCGGTACTTCTACTTTCGCGTCCAAATGGGTGGCAAACGACGGAACGTTTTCGAATGTGACTCGCTTCACTTTACCGTTTTGTACATCCGCTTTGACCACCACCAGGCCAGCCGGCGTGTCTAGCGTGAGTGTGGTGGTAGGCTCATCTGCAGCTACCATTCCCGTCTCGATAAGGGTAGTGACCACACAAATTGTGTTCGTGCCCGACATAGGCGGATATTCCACCTGTTCCATAATGACGAAACCTGCGTGCGCCTTAGGATTGGTTGGTGGCAGCAATAAGTTGCAGTTCGCAGCGGGATACCCTCTTGGCTCGCGGAGCATAAGCTTTCGAAGACCGTCAGCATGATTCTCCAGGTAGGTTTTCTTCTCAAACATCGTGCGACCGGGCACGTCGAGTACACCGCCAATGATTACGCGTCCAGGTTCACCCGCGGCATGCAGATCGACAGCGCAAATCATCCTTGATACCCGCATCGATCCTCCCTTCCTAGTGACTGTCTCTATGGGTGCCGTACGTTAAAGTGATAAACCGATTTCATTACCATTGTGAATACTCTAATCGCCGCGGAGCCCCGGGGGAGTCGCCAGTCTTTTTCAAGGCGAAACTGGGCCTGCGCTCGCACGCTGGTTGGCTGATCGCAACAGTAAATAAACTGGAACTCCTAACAATATTATTACGAGGCCCGGCCATGAGCTCGTCGGCCGATACGCGAGCAATGCCACCAGTATTGTGCCGGTGCACAGAATGTGGAACGCAGGCACTACGGGATACCCGGCAGCGCGGTACGGACGCTCAGCGTTAGGTCTAATGAACCGCAATCGGAACAGACCAAGTACGGTCAGAATGTAGAACAATAACACGGCGGAAATCACGTAATCGAGAAGGTTGCTATAGACGTTCCCGTACTTGCCCGTTACCGGATCATAAGTCCGAGGCAACACCAGAAGCATAGCCCAGACGCCCTGCACCAGAAGTGATCGCGCCGGAACGTGAGCACTGTTGAGACGTGCAGTGGCGGGAAAGAAGAGGTGCTCACAGGCCATGGCGTAGTAAACGCGCGCGCCTGTCATGACTAACGCGTTGACAGCGCCAAATGTTGAAACCATGATTGCCACGGCCATGGCGCTGGTGCCGATGCCGGGAAAGATGACTCGCAACGTAGCAGTTGCGACTCGGTCGACTGGGGCATGTCGGATCGCAGATAAAGGTAATGTTACGAGATATGCGAGATTCGCTAGAAGGTACAGCAGTATCACTAAAATGGTACCTATTACCATAGCTAGCGTTACGTTTTGGCGCGCGTTTTTCACTTCGGCAGCGGCAAATGCTATGTTGTGCCACGCCTCAGATGCAAAAAGCGAACCACTCTGCGACAAACAGAGCGCAATGATAAGGCCGAAAGTTGTGCCGGCTGTCAAGCCCGGCGCAATTGGCTCAAAGCCGTGTCGCGACCAAGCGTTGACGAAATTTGCGTGAAGCGCCACGGCGTTACTTCCCAGCCCAATTCCAACAATGATAAGCGCGAAGAGCGTCCCTATCTTAGCAATCGAGGAGACGTTCTGGACCACACGGCCATAGTTCAGACCACGCGTGTTTGCGGACGTGAGCAGCGCGATTAGAAGGATTGCCACCAGCTGCACCGTGGATAGAGAGAGTGCGTAGTGGGTACTGAGGTGCACTGGCCCTATTAGATATCTATCGTCCGAAACAAGCGGCCAGAGCACGCCGAGAAAGCGCCCGAAAGCAACCGCAACCGCGGCAATAGTGCCGGTCTGGATCACGGTGAACAACGTCCAACCGTAGAGGAAACCCCACATGGGAGATAATGACTCACGCAGATAGATGAACATCCCACCCGCGCGCGGCATCATGCCCGCCAGTTCGCCATAGCAGACTGCCCCTGCGATAGTAATCAGGCCCGCGATCGCCCAAGCCACCAGGAGCCAAGCAGAGCTGCCGATCAACCTCGACATATCGGCAGAAACAATGAAAATGCCCGATCCAATCATCACTCCAACCACAACCATCGTGGCGTCGAACAAACCTAGCTCCTGTCTGAATTGACGGTGGCTTACCGCTGCCTCAGTAGCCAATGTACCTTTTTCAGCCATATCGAAAACCCGCTCCATCTCAGCCTTGATAGTCAGCTAACGTAAGTTCAATTAAAACCATGTCAAAACTGCGGCGTACCTTATCACAACTACATACTGTATGTGGTATACTATATGCTAGCTGCGGTGCTCTGAAGATCTGTGCGACCAGAGAGACCGAAACCAACTGGAGGCTACTAATGGACTGGAAGGGCGTCATGCCTGCAATTACGACCTTTTTCGATGAGACTTATCGCGTCGATCACACTCGCATTGAGCGCCATTGCCGATGGCTACTTAGTGAGGGTTGTACAGGAATCATCGCACTTGGCACTCTGGGAGAAGGCGCGACACTTACATTTGATGAGAAACTCGAAATCCTTCGTACTTGTGTGCATTCAGTGGAAGGTCGAGGTCCCGTAGTGGCTGGCATTTCCTCCCTCTCCACATCGGGGGCAGTAGAGCTGGCCCGAGCAGCTGCCGACCTGGGATGCCAAGGCCTAATGATATTGCCCCCTTACGTTTACCAAGGAGACTGGCGCGAGATGAAAACTCATGTCGCCGCCGTGCTCGACGCAGTTCGGATTTCTTGCATGCTGTACAACAATCCGGTCGCATACGGAACGGATTTTCTTCCTGCGTACGTCCAAGAACTCGTGGACGAACACGAGAATTTGCGGGCCGTGAAGGAGTCCAGCATGGACGTCCGGCGCGTGGCCGCAATTCGCGCGCTCGTCGGGGATCGACTCGAACTCTCCATAGGCGTAGATGACTTGGTTGTTGAGGCGGTCGCCGTTGGAGCTTCAGGTTGGGTTTCTGGCCTAGCTAATGTGCTACCGCGGGAATCGGTGAATCTTTTTGCTCTGGCGCTCAATGGCGAGCGCGAAAAAGCCCTCGATTTATATCGCTGGTTTCTCCCGCTATTGCGGATGGACACTGTGACAAAGTTCGTGCAACTGATAAAGCTAGCGCAGTCGGAGGTTGGAATAGGTAGTTCGCGAGTGCGTCCTCCGCTTCTCGAGCTCGTAGGTACAGAATTGCAAGAAGCGCGAAACACTATTAATCATGTTCTCCGAAATCGGCTCGGTGTTATTGATGAGCTAACGATGAGCGCGGCTAAACGGACGGGCACTTAGCGACGAGTACCAGGCAGCGCCATATCCATCGCAACGATGGCTTCACCACTCATTACCGCTCCGAAACTGGCTTGTCCACTGGTTGCGATGTCGTCGCGCCAGCGCGGGCGTCGCGTAGTACTTGCTTCAGAGACTGACCCGCATGCTTAATATGCTGCTGCAGCAAGTAGCAGGCACCGATCACATCTCGTGCTTGACACAGTTCGAGCAGTTTCCGGTGTTCCTCTTTGGCACGCTCGAACTCACGGGTCAAATACAACTGCAGCCCGGTATAGCGCATGGCATTGTTGTTAACGTTTCTTATAATGGACATGAAATGTGGACTGCGTGTGCCGGAGTAAAGTGCAGAGTGAAATTCCCAATTGAGGCGCCCCCACTCGGAAATGTGTTCCGGTCGCAATAATTCTCTCTCGTACTCCACCAAAATTCCTTCTGCACGGGCGAGATGCGACTCGGTCAAGCCCGGAATGGAAAGCTTGAGCACTTCACATTCAAGCAACAAGCGGATCTCAAATAATTCTTCGATATCATCCGGAGAGAGCGAAGAGACCACCGCACCACGGTGCTGAACGATCGTAATCAAGCCTTCGGATTCCAGCTGTCTCAATGCCTCGCGGACCGGGATGCGGCTTACTTGAAACTCGGCCGCAATAGCGCCCTGATTCAGTTGTTTGCCTTCTGGAATCTCGCTTCGGATGATTTTATCCCGCAATTGATCTGCGACTGCGGAGGTCAATGACTGGCGGGGTATGACAAAGCTCTTGGGTGCATCGGGACTTTCTCGCGGCGGAACTTCATCATAACGCATATTGTATGCTCGGCTCACGGTATACTTTCGCCCGGTCGCACTTCCTATAGCCGCCGCATCGTAGCCGATTCTCCGCTGAAAATAAAGCCACAATTCCGATCAAGCCCGTTTCCATCGGCTAGGGCATTGTTTTATTACGCTCAACATAAAGAACTTGCGAGATAGCAGCCAGAGTCCCTCTAAGGAAGAGAGGCGCTTACACAAGAAAGCGCTTGACAGCAGGACACCACTGGAATATAGGATATCGCATATTGCATACACTTCTTCTGAGATTATTCTATATCCATTCCTGCCGAATCGGGAGGGGCTGATGAATATTCTACGAATTGGAACCTTTACTTTGTTCGCAATTCTCCTTGCAGGTCCCGGACTACAAAGCGCTTTTGCGCAGACTGCCAACACCGGTTCTGTAAGTGGCAGGGTCACAGACTCAAGCGGCGCGATCATATCCCAGGCAAAGATCTCAGTGACCAGCATTGGTAAGGGATTTACAAAGGATGACAGCACGGATTCCTCGGGCGCGTATTCGTTCAACTTTCTGCCTCCTGACAAATACAGCGTTTCAGTGTCCGCAGCTGGGTTTGAAACTGTGAACCAGGACATCGTCGTACAGGCGGGGCAAATAACGACTGTAAACATCAGTCTTGCAGTTGCTGCAGCACATCAGGTCGTGACAGTAACCGGTACCGGCCCGCTCCTTCAGATCGGGAGCGGAAGCATAGCGACCACGCTTACCGAGAGACAGGTCACAGAGCTACCTGACCCCGGCAATGACCTCAGTTATTTCGGGGAATTGAGTCCTGGAGCTCAGGTGAACACTCAGTCCGGTTACGGCAATTTTGAAGTATTCGGCCTACCGGGTAACGCTAACAATTTCACCACAAATGGTGGAGATGACAATTTCGAGATGGGCAACTTGAACACCGCCGGCGCGTCGAACTTGTTTCTTGGGAAAAATGGCACTCAAGAAGTTACGGTGGTCTCCAACGCATATGGAGGCCAATATGGCGGGCTCGCTGGCGCGCAAGTCAACATCGTCAGCAAATCCGGAGGCAATAGCTTTCATGGCAATGCAGTCTATTACTGGAGCGGTTCATCTCTTAATGCGAACGACTGGTTTAACGATAGCGCGGGGGTTCCAAAGCCATTTACCAATGCTAATGCCTGGGCCGGATCAGTAGGAGGACCAATCAAGAAGGATAAGCTGTTCTTCTTTTTGGATAACGAAGGAGTCGCCGTCGACTTACCGACAAACGGGCTCACCGTAGTTCCTAGTCCAGAATTCGAACAGGCAACAGTCACTAACCTTACGAGTCTTGGATTAACCAATTCGATTCCCTTTTACTGCCAGAATCTGGCGGGAATCTGTCCTGGAGTAGCACCTATCGGCGGTGTTAATCAAGGTATTGGTATGTTTAATCTGTACAACACTGCGCCAGGTATTGCCAATGCCAAGCCCGGCAACGGAGGAGACCCGCTTGGCTGCGGCGGTTTGCTCTCCCCGACCGTCGACCCGCTATTGGGCACACCGGGGCACCCTTGTGCACTAAGTATCCGGTCGGCTATCAATACTTTTGTCTGGGAAAATAAGTTGATTGGGCGCCTTGACTATATAGTTGGACCGAAGGATCTGACATTTGTCCAGGTGTCCTGGGATCCAGGCACTCAGCCCACCTTTACGGATCCTATCAATAAATTGTTTAACTCCACTAGCTACCAGCCGGAGTGGAACGGGCAGTTCAACTGGACTCACACATTCAGTGGAAACACCACAAACCAGTTTATTCTTTCGGGAAAGTGGCTAGAAGCCAAGTTCGATGCCGCCAATCCCACTCTGAAGCAAGCCGCATTCCCCACCCAACTCAACGTAAACGGCTTTACTACACTGGGCGGGATAACCGGTAGCGAGCCTAACGGCCAAGACGCTACCTCTTACGGCTTCAGCGACGACGTGGCAAAGGTTTTAGGCCACCATACAATCAAATTCGGAGGAAAGTTCCATCGCGTCGACATGACCAGCTATTTCGGTTTCAACACACGAGGAACCGAAAACGTGAACAGCATTCCTGACTTTTTTAATGGTGGGTCGACGGGCGACTTCCTTGTTCAGAGCTACCCACAGAGCATCGATTTGCCTTTTGCTCAGTGGATCGGGGGCCTATATATCGAAGACGATTGGCGGGCGAAACCAAATTTCACTCTAACAGCAGCATTACGGGTCGAACATTACTCCAATCTTATTTGTCGGAACAATTGTTTTGCACGATTGAATGGACCATTCTTTGGAGTGACCCATGATCCCAATGAACCGCTCAACCAAGCGATTCTGTCCTCACAACATCAGGCAGTTCAGAGCACAGTTCCTCTTACATGGAGTCCGCGACTTGGTTTTTCCTGGCAGCCCTTCTCAGGGTTGTCCAATCTCGTGGTTCGCGGCGGGGTAGGCATTTTCTATAGTGGTTACCCAACATGGTTTGTCAATAACTTCGCATCGAACGTGCCCGAAATCAACACGTTCGTACCGTCTAACGACAACTTGGCGCCGGGAGAGACGACCAATTTATTTCTTGATGCGGCCGCCACCAACCAAGCCTTTGTGACCGGATTTGCCAACGGACTGACTTTGGCGCAAATAAAGGCCAGCGTCCCGCCCGCTCTCCAACCGTTTTTCTCCGCCCCAAATCTCAATACTTTCGACGGGCAAACGAAAGTGCCGCAGTATCAAGAATGGAATTTGGAAGTTCAATACGGCTTCAGCCGTAACACGATCGCGAGTATCAATTACGTGGGCAATCATGGATACCACGAATTGATTGATAACGCTTCGGCCAACGCGTTTGGGTTTGGCTCGCTCCCGGCAACCGCACCCGATCCGGTATTCCACAATGCGGCGGTGTTCAACAACGCTGGTACTTCCAACTATAATGGCGTCGTGTTGTCGTTCCAGCAACGCATCACTGGGGGCTGGGGCCAAGGAATATTGGCGGCTCACTACACATGGAGTCATTCATTGGATGACGTGTCCGGCGATGGAATGAATCCGTTCAATGTCACCACCGCGCCGAGCATATTAATACCGGAAAATCCGTACAACATCCGTGCGAACTATGGGTCTTCTGACTACGACGCGCGACACAGTTTTAACATGAACTACGTGTGGGATCTTCCGATCAGGCAAGCTCTAGGTGGGCACGGTTTTCGCGACTTGGTCGAAGGTTGGACAGTTTCCGGCGCATTTCTTGCTCGTACCGGATTCCCGTTCAGCGTCATCGACGGTGCTTTCGCAGGTAGTTTGTCTGGCAATAATTTTGCAGGTCCTATTTTCCCTGAATTTCTCGGCGGCCCGGTCTCGAGCTGCGGTGAGTCTGCAGCTCGACCCAACTCCCCACCATGCCTCAGTACTTCTCAGTTTATCGCACAGGGAACCGAAACTGACTTTACCAACGGCATGAAGAATTTCTTTCGAGGGCCAGGGTTCTTTAGTGCGGATTTTGCCGTCAACAAAAGCACGAGTTTGCATTTAAAAGGGCCTATGGAAGACGCTAAGCTCCAACTGGGAGTGCAATTCTTCAATGTCTTTAATCACCCGAATTTCGACCTGCCGGTGAACGACATCTCCAATCCAAACTTCGGCCACATCACACGCACAGTAAGCGTTCCTACGAGTATTTTTGGTGTTTTCTTTGGTGGCGACGCGTCGCCCCGAATTATCCAACTGAAGGCAGAGTTCAATTTTTAGGCAGGATATCTCAGAGGCCGTGAGCCGCTGCTCTCCCGGGTACGGACCCTAGAACGAGGGCGATTTTCTCGGAGGAGCCGGGTACTCCGCTTGCATCGAATGGACAACCTGTTCAAGGCTCACACCCAGGCAGCGGAGGAGATCAGAAATGTACAAATCAGTAGTCTCTTTCTTTGGCTTCTTGTTCGTACTCACCATCTTTACTCCTGGCCAAGTCGCCAAAAAGAGAGCCTGGGGCGATCTGGACCCTTTCCGTCTTAAGGATGTTCACTCGCTCCAGATTTCGCCTGCTGGAGACCGGCTGGCATTCGTGTTGTCCGAACGGAGCGTAGCGAACAACCGAGGTTACGCATCTATCTGGGTGTTAGCCACGGCCGGGGGCCAAGCTACTTCTCTGACCGAACAGAAGGGATACGCCTCCAGCCCGCGATGGTCCCCGGATGGCAAGCAGATCGCATATTTTGACTCGGCCAAGGGCGAACTGGGTGTCTGGCTGATGAACGCGGACGGAGGCGATAAGAGAAAGTTGACTACATTTGAGCGATCCAACGCATTTCTCGGAGACACGGGCAACGAGCTTAGTTGGTCACCCGATGGCAAGCAACTGGCGTTCACAGCTGCCGGACCGCGCCACTATTCCAATCTATTTTCTCCTCTTGACCCGCCCAACGGAAATGACGTCATGCTGGTAGACCGCCTTCTATATAAAAGCGATTACTACTACTCCGATTTACGCCGGACATATGTATGGGTTATCTCAACGGGAGGTGGAAAAGCGACCCAGATTGCTTCCGGGGATTATGACTATCACTCAATCGACTGGTCGCCGGATGGAAAATGGATCGTCGCTGTTTCCAACCGAACCGGGGACGACGACTACAACGCGAATAACGACCTGGTGCAACTCTCGCCCAGCGGTGAGCAGGTCGTTCAGTTGACACACACTCCCGGTCCGGAGTACGTGCCAGTGTGGGCACCGGATTCACTCGAGATCGGCTACCTCGGGCGAAAGCGAGCCTACCGTAGCAAAGAGAGTGACGCGGAGTTTGAGAAGGTGTACGTGCTTAGTGCAAACGGCCAGCCTGAAGAGCTAACCGAGGCGCTAGACATGTGGTGTCACGATCCGGCATGGTCGAGCGATGGCAGCAAAGTCTATTTCAGGGCCGAGCACGAAGGCACAATGTTGTTGTATTCGGTTGCACTGCGTGATCGGAAGCTCGCTCGTTTGATCGACCTCAAAGGCACCGTTACCGGTTTTGCGGTCGCCCGCACTGGCGAAGTCTTCTACTCTTTCACGGATGGGACCCACCCATCGGAAATCTTTCGCACCGTTCCGGGGAGCGATCGTTATGAAAAACTAACCGACTTCAACCGGGAAATGGTCGAAGACTTGGATACGATTGAACCTGAACACTTTTCCTTTTCTAGTTTTGACGGCCAGACGGTCGAGGGTTGGATCATCCGTCCTTACGGTTTCAATCCCGGAAGCAAATACCCAATGATCCTCGACGTTCATGGCGGTCCGCATTTTCAGTATGGCTACGATCTGCGAGCAACTGTCAAACTGCAGCGATTTGCGGGTGCGGGTTACGTAGTCGTTTTTATGAATCCGCGCGGCAGCACGGATAACGGTCAGAAGTTTTCCGATTTGGTCGTAGGAGATGTAATGGGTGGAGATTATAAGGACGTGATGTTAGGCGTGGACTATGTGCTGCAACATTACTCTTTCATCGACCCCAACCGCATGGGCGTAACCGGCCAAAGTTACGGCGGGCATATGACTAACTGGATCACAACTCACGGTGACCGTTTTAAGGCGGCCGTGCCCGTCTCGGGAACCAGTGACTTGCTCAGTGGTTGGGGAATCAATGCAAGCTTCAATTGGGGAGAGAGCGACATTGAAGTCCGCAGCTACGACGATCTTGATCGCCTCTGGGCCGTGTCGCCACTCAAGTATATTCGGAATATTCACACGCCGACCTTGTTCATCCAGGGGGCTGAGGATAACTATGCAGCCCTGAACCAGGGGGAGGAGATGTTCATGGCCATGAAGCGCTTACACCAGGTGGCAGTAATGGCCATTTATCCTAACGACGGACACGGCGTTAGTAGACAGCCGGCGCACACTCACGACTACTATGAACGCACCGTGCAGTGGTTTAATCAGTATCTCAAGTAATGCAAGCTTACGTTCCCTGCGCGTGATCGTTCGGTAGTCTAGTTCTCCGAGGGTCGGGCGGGGTATGCGACGCGGGTGGAACTTCTGCCGCTGGCAGGTCAATCAACAGAACGATTTGGCTTGTCGGTCCATTCGATCTTTCGACGCGGACGTTCAATAGGCCGGTTTGCTTCTCTTCGCAGTCTGCGGCAGTATCCTGATGAAGCGGATGCCTCCGAAGTAGCAGTGATCGAGAACCTGAACGCGGAGAAGTGACCTACGAGAGAAGTTAACATGACCTTCACGGGAAAAGTAGCTGTCGTGACGGGCGCTGCGTCCGGAATGGGTGCAGCCACGGCTCGCGAGTTTGCCGCTACCGGTGGAGAAGTCATTGTTGTTGATCGCAATGGACCACTGGCTGAGCAGGTGGCCAACGATATCAATTCCGGTCCCCCTGTTATCGGTGACGTCAGCGACGCCTCTTTCTGCAAACGGGTAGTTGAAACCGCCTTGGAACGCCACGGTCGTTTAGATGTCTTGGTAAACGCAGCCGGCATTATTGTGCGCGCCGATGCGCTCAACACGTCTGATGAGCAGTGGCAGCGAATTATGGATGTGAATGTCAAGGGCGTGTTTTTTATGAGTCGCGCGGCAGTGCCGCATATGAAGATTCTG
>Ga0207015_1077_pt1 | contig 32840 bp, 22 predicted proteins | sample Alteio_BWMinCont_53_FD_153486 | JGI IMG/M metagenome (GOLD analysis project Ga0207015, IMG submission 153486) | Enriched cells from forest soil in Barre Woods Harvard Forest LTER site, Petersham, Massachusetts, United States -... | ecosystem: Environmental > Terrestrial > Soil > Temperate forest >...
CCCTGGGTGTCCGGGATATCCCCGACGACCGAGTCGGTGTCGGCATCGAGAACCACCACATGGGTGCCATGTGAGATGTACACGCGGCGTCCGGCGCTGTCGACCGTCACGTAGTCCCAGCCCTCATCTCCTCCGACGGCGATGGTTTTGGCGACGCGATATTTGCCGGAGCCCGATTGGGCCGCGCCGAGGTTTCCCGCAAATGCCGCGACGCCCGCGAGAAGAATCGAACCCAGGACCAACAGAAGACTCCGATGCTTCATGAATGTCATGTGTGCTGACTCCTTCGTGACGAATCGTCCGTGAACCAGCAATGTGTACCCGCATGAAGATAAACGGACGATTAATTCAGGCGGCGCCAAGCTTCCGAGCCGGGCTAGTTCTCATTGCTCGAAAGCCTGCCATCGGGATTATCATTCGGGGATGCGAGTCCTGCTGGTAGAAGACGATACGCGGATCGCCCATTTCGTGGCCAAGGGTTTGCGCGAGCAGGCCTATGCCGTGGATGTGGTGGGCTCGGGTGAAGAAGCGTTGTATCAGGCTGCTATCAACAGCTACGACTTGGTGGTGTTGGACGTGATGATCCCCGCGCCGGACGGATTCGCGGTTTGCAAGGAACTACGAAGCAACGGACAGCGCATGCCGATACTGATGCTGACCGCCCGTGACGCCGTCGAAGACCGAATTGGCGGTTTGGACCGCGGGGCCGACGACTACCTGACCAAGCCGTTTGAGTTTCGCGAACTGCTCGCCCGCCTTCGCGCTTTGCTGCGCAGGCCGACCAGTCTGCAGCCCGGCCGGCTGGTCATCGGCGATCTGATCGTGGATACGGCGGGGCAGACTGTATCACGCGGCGGAAAGACGATCCCCATGACCGCGAAAGAATATGCACTGGTCGAATTCCTGGCGCGCAACGCCAATCGGGTAGTAGGCCGGGCGGAGATCGCGGAGCACGTGTGGGATGAGGAGTTCGATCCGTTCTCGAATCTGATCGAGGTGTATGTCAACCGGCTGCGGCGGAAGATCGACGCCGGCGCTGCAAAACCTCTGCTTCACACCAGGCGTGGCGCGGGCTACGTGCTTTCCTTGAGTGGAACTTCCACCGAAGCGAAACCGGCCGCGCCGCGGAACCGCAACGATGTTTAATTCGGTGCGAATTCGACTGACCCTGTGGTACACGGCGGCTATGACCCTGGTTCTCGTCGTACTCGCGGCCGCGACCTACTTCGTGCTCCGTCAGAACGTAGTGCGACGCGCGGACGCCAACGCGACCGAACTTGCGGACTCTTTTTTGGCGACGGTTCATGCGGAATTGGGCGATGCTTCGAAGCCGGACAGTATGGATGGAGGGATCGCAGCGGCTATCTCCGAGCACCGGTTTCGTGATGTGGTCTTTGTGGTGTTTGATCCGCAGGGCGATCTTCTTGGTGTATCGGAGAGCTACCGATTGCCGGGCCGCACGGAAGACCCGACCCGCGAAACGCTCGCTGCTTCCCTGCGGTCCTCCGTTTCGGCGCCGGACGCGTTTCGCTTCATCCGCGTCGGCGAGCGCCAGTACCGCAGCTACGTGCGGCACTTCACCATTGACCAGCAAGCGGCAACGCTGTTTGTTTTGCAGTCGCTGCACCGGCAAAACGAATTTCTCGAAACGCTGGCAGGAACATTCTGGATCATTATTCCGCTGGCCATCCTCCTTGCTGGTGCAGGCGGCTATCTTTTGGCCCGGCGAAGCCTCTCCCCCGTGGTGATGATGAGCGCACAGGCTAGCCGCATCGGTTCGGAGAACCTGCATGATCGCTTAAAAGTGCGAAATCCTCGCGACGAGCTCGGGCACCTGGCAGCCTCCTTCAACGACCTGCTCGACCGGCTCGACCAATCCTTCGAGCGGCAGAGGCGATTCGTGGCGGATGCCTCACATGAGCTTCGCACACCGGTGGCCATCCTCGTCGGCGAGGCCGAGGTTACCCTGGCGCACGAAAAGCGCACGGAACGGGAATACCGCGAGTCCCTGCAGATTCTGCGAGAGGAAGCCAAACGGCTGAAGCACATCGTCGAGGACCTTTTCACTTTGGCGCGAGCTGATGCCGGCCAGCATCCTTTGGCGCCGAGCGACTTTTATCTGGACGAATTGGCGGCAGAATGCTCCCGCAGCGTAAGAACCCTGGCGTCGGCAAAACAGATTGCTGTTTCCTGCGAATCCGGCGCGGAACTGCCTATCCGCGCGGACGAAGGGTTGCTGCGCCGTATGCTGATGAATCTGCTGGACAATGCCATCAAATATACGCCCCAAGGCGGCTCCGTCCTGCTTCGCTGCGCCGAAGATAACGGGCAGTATCGCGTGAGCCTGCAGGATTCGGGCCATGGCATTCCGGGAGACCTGCAACCACGGATCTTCGATCGGTTTTTCCGCGCAGACAAAGTGCGCCCACGCGGAGAGACGGACGGTGGGGGCGCCGGCCTCGGTCTGACCATCGCCAAATGGATCGCTGGAGCGCACGGAGGGAATCTGGAGTTGACGCGTTCCACTCCCGAAGGCAGCGTGTTTACGATTTTCCTTCCGAAAACCGCAGGGTAACTGTTAATCGTGTGTTTATCTTCCCGCCGCTAGCGTGTGCTTTCGAGGCGTCGACTCTTAGTTCGCTGAACCGCCAAGAAAAGCATGCGTTGGCTCCCCAAATATTTGGTCCGCTCCTGTGCGTGTTTGTCGCTTGGAGTCCTGATGGCCAATTCTGCGGCGGCTCAGCAGACCGTGGTTCCTGCGCCGGCGGACCCTGTGCGTTTGACGTTGCAGGATGCGCTCGACCGCGCGCGGCGCAACAGCGTTACTTACCAGGCTGCTGTCGTTGAAGCTGGCATCGCTCACGAAGACAAGAAACTCGCCGTCGCCGGCCTACTGCCCAGCGTGATCTACAACAACTCCGCCATCTACACGCAAGGCAACGGGGTCAACAACCCCGTGAGATTCATCGCCAACAATGCCGTGCACGAGTACCTCAGCCAGGGAAACGTTCACGAAGTGCTGGACGTCGCTGGTTTCGCAGAAGCACGCCGTGCCTCGGCTTCCGCCGCTGCGGCTCGCGCCCGCCTGGAAATCGCCTCGCGAGGTCTGGTCGTTACTGTGGTTCAAAGCTACTTCGCTGCGGCGGCCGCCCAACGAAAGCTGGAAGCGGCGCAAAAAGCGGCCGACGAAGGCGAAAATTTCCTCAAGCTCACGCAAAACCTCGAACAGGGCGGAGAAGTTGCCCACACCGACGTCATCAAGAGCGAGTTGCAGGTGAATGACCGGCGGCGGCAGCTGCAGGAAGCGAAGCTGGCTCTTTTGAACGCCCGCCTCGATCTTGCGGTGCTGATTTTTCCGGATTTCAACGACAACTTTGTGCTTGCCGACGACTTGCACGCAAATTCGCCGCTGCCGGAACTTTCTGAAGTCCAAGCACGCGCCGCGCGAGACAACCCGGAGATTCGAGCGGCACTGGAAACGGTGAAAGCGGCCGGACACAGCGTTGTCGCCGCGCGCGCTGGATACCTGCCGTCGCTGGGTCTCGATTATTTCTATGGAATCGACGCTACGCACTTCGCCACGAGAACCGACGGTCTTTCGAACCTTGGCTCGTCTGCCGTCGCGACCCTGAACATTCCCATCTGGAACTGGGGAGCAACGCAAAGCAAAGTGAAGCAAGCCGAATTGCGACGGGACCAAACCAAACGCGAACTGTCCCTGGCGCAAAGAAAGTTGCTGGCGGAATTGCAATCGCTGTACGCGGAAGCGCAGACGGCTTACGACGCCTTGCTGAGTTTGCAGCGTTCCGCCGAATTGGGGGCGGAGAGTCTGCGCCTGGTGACCTTGCGATACAAGAACGGCGAATCGACGGTGCTTGAGGTTGTCGATGCCCAGAACACCGCGGTGCTCTCTGATACCGCCTATCAGGAAGGTGCGGTGCGCTATCGCGTCGCGCTAGCCAATCTGCAGACTCTAACGGGAGCGCTCACCACGCCATGAACACCGCGGCACGCGTCAAGAATCGACGACCTGCGCGAGCGCTCATTTGTCTCGCGGCGCTGGTGGCCGCGGGCCTGCCGGGATGCGGCTCAACGCAGAAGGAAAAGGAACCCGTCGTCACCGTGCAAGTGACCCAGGCCGAAAAAACTTCCCTATCGCAAATAGTCAGGGCTGAAGCCGTGGTCTTCCCGCTGAAGCAGGCGACGGTATCTCCCAAGATCACCGCCGCCATCGCGGACTTCAAGGTTCAGCGCGGCAGCCGGGTTAAGAAAGGGCAGTTGCTGGCTATTCTGGAGAACCGGGATCTCGCCGCGCAAGCGGAGGCTAGCAAGGGAGATTTCGAACAAGCCGACGCGAACTACGTGATCGCGGTGAACGCCGGACTTCCGCAACAAGTGCAGAAAGCAGAGCTTGATGCCGCTTCGGCCAAGTTCGCGTTTGACGCAGCGCAAAAAGTGTATGACAGCCGAAAAACGCTGTTTCAGCAAGGAGCCATTCCGCGTCGCGACCTGGATTCAGCGGAGGTCGCCCTTGCCCAGGCTCGCAGCCAGAACGAGCAAGCGCAGAAGCAGCTGGCGGATCTGCAGCGTCTCGGCAAGGATCAGTTGATGAAGGTAGCGCAGGGGACCCGGCAATCCGCCGAGGGTCATTACCGTGCCGCCGCAGCGCAGTTGAGCTATTCGGAAATTCGCAGCCCCATCGATGGCGTGGTTACGGATCGTCCGCTGTATGTCGGCGATTTGGCGACGGCGAACCAGCCGATTCTCACGGTTATGGACACTTCGAGTCTGGTCGCGAAGGCGCACGTTCCGCAGTCCGAAGCGGTTTTGCTGAAACTTGGCGATACCGCGGCAATCAAAGTTGCGGATGTGGAAGAGCCGATCAAAGGACGCATCAGCCTGGTCAGCCCGGCGCTGGATCCGGGCAGCACAACGATCGAGGTTTGGGTCGAAGCGCGCAAACCAAATCCCGCGTTGAAGCCGGGAATGAGTGTCAGCATCGAAATGACCGCGAAAGCAGTGAAGGATGCCATCGCAGTGCCGAGCGGCGCGGTCTACAAGAACGCCGAGGGGGCCTACTACGTTTTGCTTGCAGGCACGGACCAGAAGGCCCACCAAAAAGTAGTCAATCTCGGCGTAAAGAATGCAGAGCTGACGCAAATCACCAGCGGAATTCAGGCCGGCGATCCGGTGATTACGTCCGGAGGGTATGCGGTTCCCGACGGCACCGCCATTGAGGTTGAGAAGCCGACCGCACCCGAAAAGGGCGAGGCGGAAGCTCCCGCGGAGAAGAGCGATCCGCAAAAGAAGAAAGCCACGGCCGCTCCAGCTGCCAAGGATCAGGAGTAAACGTCTGTGGCGATCCCGACGAACGCCGGCAACGGCGCGACTCCGTGGTTCGACCGGCTGTCCCGCCCCGTACTATTTTTAACTATTAGTCTGGCGCTGGTCGGTGTTTACTTGGCATTTTCCATCCCCGTTTCCGTATTTCCGAACACGGACTTTCCGCGCGTCGTCGTTGGCGTGGATAACGGCGTGATGCCCATCGACCAGATGCTGGTGACGGTCACCCGGCCGATCGAGGAGGCCGTGAACAGCGTGCCCGGCCTGCAGAAAGTGACTTCCGTGACCAGCCGCGGGTCCGCCGAGGTCGACCTGTATTTCGACTGGACATCGGACATGATCCTCACACTGCAGCGAGTCGATGCAGTGGTGGCGCGGCTGCGGGCGGATCTCCCCGCGGCCGCAAAAGTCGAGACGCATCGCCTGACCTTCGCTGTGTTTCCGATCATCGGTTACAGCCTCACATCCGACACCGTTCCACAGAACCAACTCTGGGAAATCGCCACTTACGACTTGAAGCCGCGAATGAATCGGCTGGACGGTGTGGCCACTGTAATTATTCAGGGCGGCCGGGTTCCGGAATTTCAAGTCTCTCCCGATCCGGCGCGGTTGCAGGCTGTGGGCGTCACCGTACAGGACATCCTCGACGCCGTGCGGCGAACCAATATGATCGATTCGCCGGGCCTCATCGAACACGACCATCAGTTGGTCCTCGGCTTGATCAGCGGGCAGGTGCGAACTCCGGAGCAGATTGGTCAAATCGTTGTGAAGACTTCCACGGCCGGTGTACCCGTTCGTTTGGGAGATATCGCCAAGGTCACGCCGTCCACCGCACCGGTCTACACGGTAGTTACGGCAAACGGAAAGCCCGCGGTGCTGCTCAATGTGGATCGGCAGCCGGAAAGCAATACCTTGCAGGTGGCCAACGAAGTGCACGCGCTGATTCAAGAGCTCGCGCCGACGTTGCCGCCTGGCGTACACCTCGAACCGTTCTACGACCAGTCGACCATTGTCCACGACTCGATCGCCAGCGTCCGCGACGCCGTGCTATTGGGCATTGTGCTTTCGTCCATCATCCTGGTGTTGTTCCTGCGCGACTGGGGGACTTCTCTGGTCGCTGGGTTGGTCATTCCGGTCACGCTGTCCGTGACGTTCATCGTGCTCAAGGTCGCCGGACAGAGTTTCAATCTGATGACCCTCGGCGGACTAGCCGCCGCCGTGGGATTGGTCATTGACGACGCCATCGTGGTGCTCGAAAACATCGTCCTGCACCGCGATGCGGGACAGAGTCGGTTTGCGGCCATTCGCAGCGCATTGCGCGAACTCACCGTTCCCCTGATTGGCTCGACGGTTACACCGATCGTCGTATTCCTTCCACTGGTGAGCATCACCGGAGTTACCGGAAGTTTCTTCCGGGCTCTAGCCGTCACCATGACCGTTTCTCTTCTTATTTCGTTGATCTTGGCGCTGACCTGGACTCCGACCTTGAGCCTCTATCTGGTCCGGAGAAAGGGAGTGGACTCCCTGGAAAGATCAGAGGCGAAAGGCGGCCCAGACGCCGCCACACTGCTGGCCGCCGAGGAAGCGCACCTCTCCGGCTTCTTCGGACGCATAATTGCCTTCTACGGGCAAGTGATGCAGGCCGTGCTCAAAAGGCCGTGGACCTTGGTGGCCAGTTCGCTCGCCATTGTCGCGCTGGCAGTGCTTTCCTACAATCTCTTGGACTCCGGACTTCTGCCCGGAATGGATGAAGGCGGATTCATTCTGGATTACTTCACCCCACCGGGCAGCTCGTTGGCCGAATCGAACCGCATCCTGAATCATATCGAAGAGATTTTGCATTCAACGCCGGAAGTGGAAACAACTTCGCGCCGCACCGGAATGCAACTGGGGCTTGCCGCAGTCACCGAGGCTAACAACGGGGATTTCACGGTGAAGCTCAAAACCAAACGCAACCGCAGCGCAGAGAAAATCATCGAGGAGATTCGCGGGAAGGTCGAGGAAGAAGAGCCCGCAACCAAGGTCGAATTCATCCAGTTGTTGCAGGACATGATCGGCGACTTGACCAGCCAGCCGGAACCTATCGTGATCAAGCTCTTCGCGCAGGACGGAAAACTCCTCAACGACACAGCGCCCCGCGTCGCCGACGCCATAGGAAAGGTGCCTAATGTCGTCGACGTTTTGAATGGAGTCGAAAACACCGTCAGCGGTCCCTCGGTTACGTATCAGGTCAATCCTTCGGTGGCCGCGCGTGCAGGATTCACGCCCGAAGAAGTGGCCATTGACGCTGCAGCCGTCCTGGAAGGAGAGCCCGCGGCCACTCCAGTTATCTTGAACGATCGGGCCTACACCATCCGCGTGCGCTTTCCAGAGCAGAGTCGCGCTTCGCTCGATCAGATGAGCAACACGCTGTTGACGAGTGCGACCGGCCGCACCGCGACTTTGGGTTCTTTGGCCGCGATCTCCAATAACTCGGGTGAAACGGAAATCCGCCGCGAGAATCTTCAGCGGCTCGTGCAAATCACCGGGCGCTTCGAGGGCGTAGGCTTGGGAAAAGGCATGGGCGCGGTGCAAAAAGCGGTAAACGCGCTGCATTTGCCGCATTCGATCCGCGTGGAGTACGGTGGGCAATTTGCCGAGCAACAGAAGTCGTTCAAGGATTTGCTGTTTGTGCTGGTTCTGGCCTTGCTGCTTCTGTTCATCGTGTTGCTCTTTGAATTTCGCACGTTTTCCGCGCCTGCGGCAATCCTGGCTTCAGCTTTGCTATCTACGTTCGGAGGATTTCTCGCGCTGCTCGCGGCCAGGAACACCTTCAATGTCGCGTCGTTCATGGGCATGATCATGGTGATTGGTATCGTGGCCAAGAACGGTATTCTGCTGCTCGATGCCGAGCATCGCTTTCGGGATCTGGGCTTTTCGCCGGAGGAGGCCATGATCCAGGCGGGTCGCCGCCGCTTGCGGCCTATTGCCATGACGGCCCTTGCGACCGTCTTTGGAATGCTGCCGCTGGCCCTGGCGATTGGTTCCGGCTCGCAGATGCTGCAGCCGCTGGCCATCACCGTGATCGGCGGTCTTTTGAGCTCGATGATCCTGTCACTTATTTTCACTCCTGCGATTCATTACTACCTGCAGCCGGGTAAGCGCTCCGTGGCTTCTGAGCCAGCTTGAACCCCCCAGCGGACTGAAACCGTTCGGTAACCGGGCATTCACCGTGGCGTTACACTCGGCGAACTAAGCTCCCTCCGGGTGATGCCTTGAACATTCTGGTTGTCGAAGACGACAGCGAACTGGCGCAGCTGTTGGCGGACGGTCTTCGCGAGGAAGATTACAACGTCGACATCGCGCGCGACGGTGTTACTGCTCTCGAGCTGTCCCAAGCCAACCCGTTTGACGTAATCCTGCTCGATGTAATGCTCCCCGGCATCAGTGGCCTGGATGTGGCGCGACAACTTCGCTGCCGCAAGCAAGACGTGGGCGTGGTGATGCTCACCGCTCGCGACGCGCTTCCGGACGTGGTGCAGGGGCTGGACGCCGGCGCCGACGACTATCTGACCAAGCCGTTCTCCTTTCAGGAGTTGCTGGCGCGCGTGCGGTCGGTTGGCAGGCGAAGCACGCCCAAGGCGAAAAACGTGCTCGAGGCCGGTGACTTGATTTTGGAAATCAATAGCTTTCGAACCTTCCGCGCGGGAAATGAAATCCACCTGTCCTTCACGGAGTTCCGGCTTCTCGAACTGCTGGTTCGCAATCAAGGCCGCGTGGTGCCGCGCGCGGCGATTGTGGAAGCCCTGTGGGGTGACCGCCGCGGAATCGAAGTCAATACAATCGACGCGTTCGTCCGCTTGGTGCGCCGTAAGATCGGCGATGTAGGCCCTGAACGCGTGATTCAGACGCACCGTGGTATTGGGTATTCCGTTGGAGTTGCCCACTGCGCCTGAACCTTACCATCCGCGCGCGGCTGACCCTTCTGTATTTCGCGGTTCTGGGTTTGTCGTTTACCGCATTCGTCTGGATTTGCGATGTTGGATTTCGCCGCAGCATCGAGACCACCGTCAATGCCGCTTCGCGCAGCAATCTCGAAACCGTACAGCGGCTCGTCGCCAGCACCGAGCCGCGGGGAGCGCCAGCGATAGCCTCCGAACTTCGCGACCTGGCCGACCTGTGGGCAAACGGGGCGGTGTTCGAGGTGGCGGATGCCGCGGGACATTGGCTCTACCGGCCCGATCCTTTCCTGCACGAAAATCCGGCGCTCCCCTCGGCTAGCGGCCGCGACGCCGAGTTTTATACGACCAACCTGGATTTCAACCAGTATCGCGTTGCACTCGCGCGGGTTCAGGCCGGCGAGAAGGTTTTTGAAATTCACGCGGCGGTGCCTACTGAGCCCTTCGACCAGGCCCTCGACCGTTTCCGTCTGATCGAGAAAGAAATACTGCCCTTGTTGGTGCTGGTCGCTTCGCTGCTGGGTTACTGGCTCAGCGGAAAATCCCTGGCGCCGGTCGATCGCATCATCCGCAGCGCCGAGCAGATTGGGGTGGAAAGCCTTTCCCAGCGTCTTGAGGTTCCGGAGCCCCGCGACGAGCTGCGCCGTCTGACCGAGACATTGAACGCGATGCTCGGCCGTATCGAAGCCTCGTTTCGCAGGATTACTCAATTCACCGCGGACGCCTCACACGATCTGCGAACCCCTGTGGCCGTGATGCGCACCACGGCCGAAATCGCTTTGCGCCGCCCGCGGACTGCACCAGAGTACCGCGCGGCCCTCGCGCGAATTCTTCAAACCTCGGTGGAGACTTCGGATCTACTGGAAAGTCTGCTGACCCTCGCTCGCGCCGACGCCGGCGCGGCCGGGCTCGAAATGCACCCGCTCGACTTGAATCTCCACTTGCGAAAAGCGCAGGAGCAGGGGGCCGTCCTGGCAGCCGATAAGTCTCTGGGCTTCACTTTGCGAACGCCCGAGACCCCGGTGTGGATTCGTGCCGATGCGATTGCCATCCATCGTTTGCTGCTCATTCTGATCGACAACGCCGTGAAATATACGCCGCCCGGCGGGCTCTGCGAAATCGCCCTGACGCAAAATCAAGACCACGCGCACATCGCTGTGAAAGATACGGGTATCGGCATCCCGGAAGGCGAACTGGACTCCATCTTTGAGCGATTTCGTCGCGCCGACCGCGCTCGCTCCCGCGAGACGCCGGGCGCTGGATTGGGCTTGGCTATCGCCCGCTGGATTGCGCAAATGCACGGCGGAGCCATCACGGCCGAGAGTAAGGTCGGCTGTGGTTCCGTTTTCCATGTGCGCCTTCCAACCGCTGAGAGTGCGTAGGTTGTATGCCCAGCGTCATCGCCAGGAAGGTCTCTTTTCTGAAGAAAATTCAGGTTCTTTTCAACCTCTCCTTAACACTTGTTGACCACCAAGTCGCGCGTTTCGCTTCAAATGGGAGCTACGGGGCAGTCCATCACCGCGGGTATGGAGCGGTCTCTCGATCGCTTCCTAAGGTTCAATTACGAGGAATTAGTCATGACTTTTGAGAGCAGGAAAGTACTAAGTTTCGCCATCTCAGTTGCCTTTTGTTGCTTGCTCCTCGTCGGAGCAGCTTCGGCACAAAGTGGTCGCGGCAGCATCGCCGGCCGGGTCGCGGATACCGGCGAGGGCATCCTCCAAGGCGCACAGATCACCGTCGATCCCGGTGGAGTTAAGGTGAGTTCCGATGTGCAAGGAGAGTTTCTTGTTAACGGACTGACGCCCGGGAGTTACACGGTTACCATAAGCTATGTTGGGTTCACCACCGTCACCAAGAGCGTTACCGTAGCTGCCGGACAGGTGGCCAACGCCGACGCCCAATTGACGGTGGAGTCGCAAAATCTGGAGGTGTTGGTCACGGCGGAGCGCGCTTCCGGCGAAGCCGAGGAAGTGAATCGGCAGCTGGCGGCCGACAACGTTCTCCAAGTACTCACTTCGGATGTGATCCGCAGCCTGCCCAACGCTAACATGGCCGACGCTCTCGGCCGCCTTCCCAGCGTAACCCTGGAGCGCGATGAAGGCGAAGGCAAATACGTGCAAGTCCGCGGCACCGAACCGCGTCTCACCAACCTCACCATTGACGGCATCAATATTCCTTCGCCCGAAAACAATGTGCGGCAGATTAAGCTGGACGCCATTCCCGCCGACATCGTCGAATCTGTCGAGATCAACAAAACACTGCAAGCCAACATGGATGCCGATGGCATCGGCGGCTCCGTCAATCTGGTCACCAAGACGGCCGGCGAACGCCCCACCGTGAACCTCAGTGGCATGGGTGGCTACACTCCCATCATTGGAGGACGCGGGTTGGTCGAAACGGCTGGAACGGTGGGACAGCGCTTCGGCTCAGCCAAGCGCCTCGGGATGCTTATCGGCGGTTCCTACGACTGGAACGGTCGCGGCATCAACGATATGGAGCCTTCTCCCGATGCTTTCAACAATAACGGTGTCGCGGGTACGCCATTTTATGACGCCGCCGACCTCCGCAGCTATCGTTACTACCGAAGCCGTTGGGGGCTGGCGGGCAGCCTCGACTACAAGCTCGCCGAAGGTTCCAGCTTGTATGTCCACGGTTTCTACTCGGACTTCAAGAATTACGGCGAACGCTGGGTCTACAACATTCAGGACAATACCCCGGTACTCAATCCCGGCCAGTTCCCCAACGGCATCCAGATTTTCAACGGCAACGGCTGCTCCATCGATAACACCGGGGTAGAGACTTGTGGCGGCGGCACGCCCTCGTTCAACGCTTCGATTCGCCGTCCCGACTATGCCATCGCCAACCTTGTGGCGGGCGGCAAGCACGTTCTTTCCACGACCTGGTTTTCCTGGGATGTTTCGGCGTCTCGCTCCCGTCAGCTCGAGCGCGGCGATCCGCAAGCCAATTTTAAGACTACCGATGCTTTCAACGCCGCCGGCAGTACCTGCCAATTCGATCCCGCCCACACCACGAACCAGTTCCGTCCGCAGTGGGGAGCGAGTTGCTTCACGGAAATTGCCAATCCCGCAAATTTCGATTTGAAGAGCGTCGATCTCTTCGGTCACGGACTATCGGCACAGCTCAATTTGCAAATCACTGGAGCCGCCGCCAAGCGCTACCACCTGGGTTCGCACTTGGCGACCATCGAAGTCGGCGGCAGGTTCCGCAACGCCCACAAATTCGACGATTCTTTCATCACCAGGGTGGCGCCCACCCTTTCCTTGCCGTTGACCATGTTTACCAACAGCGTGACCAACTCCGATTATTACGGAGGCGGCTATAAATTAGGGCCGTTCGCGGACTACAGCAAGGTCTTGGATTATTTCAACGCCCATCCGTCCCAGTTCACTCTGAACCGGGGACAGATCGGGCCAGGATTCAATGCCACTAATTACGATCTGGTTGAGAAAGTTTCGGCCGCCTACGTGATGAACACGATTGATCTCACCAACCGGATTCACTTGGTAGCGGGCGTGCGATTCGAGCAAACCAATCTCGATACTTCCGTGCCCACCTTTGACGCCAATAACGCCTTCGTCGGACTGACCAACAGCAATGGCTCCTATCTTAAAGTGCTCCCCAGCGCCTCGTTGCGGTTTGCGCTCGACAAGGACACCGGCATCCGCATTGCCTACAGCCGGGGCTTGGGGCGTCCCAACCCGACGGATATCGCCCAGGCGGTCTCCTTCACCGAGCCCTCCGGCAATACTCCAGGCACAATTTCGTTGAGCAACCCAAACCTCAAGGCGGAGACCGCCGACAACATTGATCTTCTCTTTGAGCGTACTCTCAAGCCCTTTGGCATGATCTCCGCCGGGTTCTTCTACAAGAACCTTACCGATCCAATCGTCTCCGAAAGCTTCATCCAGAACTTCCCCAACGGCCCGACGCCTGATGCGCCTCCAGGCAGGTATACCGTGTCGCAATCTATCAACGCCGGCAGCGCCCGGCTAGCCGGCTTTGAAGCTGCCTATTTGCAGCACCTCTCATTCCTGCCCGGCATCTGGGGTGGATTGGGCATCTCCGCCAACTACGGCTACACCTATTCAACGACCGACGGCTTGCCCGGACGCTCCGACCATCCGCGACTTTTGCGCTCCGCCCCCAACACCTGGAACATCAGCCCGACGTACGACCGCGGGCGCATCTCCATGCGACTCGGGCTCTCTTACAATCAGGCCAATATCTTTGCGTATCAATTCCAGGATGGCCTCCCGGGCGGCGTTAGAGGCCCGCTCAGCGACAACTACCTGTACTCGCACCTCGAAATCGACGCCCAAGGAAGCTTCCGCCTGGGCCACGGCCTCAGTTTTGTGATGTACGGCCTTAACATCAACAACGAAGTGTTCGGCTTCTACAATGGCAGCCCGCAGTATTTCAACCAGCGCGAATACTACCGGCCCACCGTGGCCGCCGGATTCCGGTGGTCGCCGACCTTGGAGCACAAGTAGCAGCGAGCGAATTTGTACCTCCCCCGGCGAGCCGGGGCGCGCGTGAAAACGTTGCGTCCCGGCAGCGCCTTTACCAGAGGCCCAGGGAACGTTCAGCAGCATCAGGTGCTTGGCTTTTTTGGCTTAGCTTTCGTTTGCAGGCTGGAGTGCTCGTGAGAGTGAGAATTACAAGACGAGTCTTCGCGTGCGTTCTTGCGCTCGCGACCATGGGGCTGGGTGTTTTTTTAGGCGCGGACGCGGCTCCAGCAGGACAGCCTCTGGCCGGCGACACTGCCGTGCTCCTGGCCGCCGGCGATATCGCGGATTGCACTGACTTAGCTGGCGCCGAAGCCACCGCCAAATTGCTCGAGAAGATTCCAGGCGCCGTGATTGCCATCGGCGACTTGGCCTATCCGGATGGCAGCAAGGAAAACTTTGCCTGCTACGACAAGACCTGGGGCCGCGTGAAAGATCGCACCCGGCCAGCACCCGGCAATCACGAGTTTCATTCCAAGAACGCGGCGTACTACTTCGACTATTTCGGAAAAGCTGCTGGCGATCCCAAAGATGGTTTCTATAGCTACGATCTTGGCGCGTGGCACCTCATCTCGCTCAACAGCGAGTGCGTCGAGGTCGGTGGCTGCAATGCGGGTTCTCGCGAGGAGCAATGGCTTCGCGCCGACCTTGCCGCTCATCCGAACGCGTGCACCCTGGCCTATTTTCATAAGCCACTCTTCAGTTCCGGAGGAAAGCATGGCGATGACCTGGAGCTGAAGCCGTTTTTTCAAGCTCTTTATGATGCCAACGCCGATGTCATTCTCAACGGCCACGACCACGATTACGAGCGCTTCGCCCCGCAGGATCCGAATGGCAAAGCGGATGCCAAGCGCGGCATCCGGGAGTTTGTCGTGGGCACCGGCGGCAAGAACCACCGGCCTTTCGGCGATCCTCACCCCAACAGCGAGGTGCGAAATTCCGATGCCTTCGGCGTACTAAAGCTCACTCTGCGCGCCGATGGCTACGACTGGCAGTTCATTCCTGAGGCGGGGAAGAGCTTTACGGATTCCGGCAGTGGGACCTGCCACTAGGCTCGATTCGGGACTTACGGAGAGAGGACTATCGAAATGAAATGTGGAATTGTACTGGCCGCCATGCTGGGGTTGTTGTCGTTCGCCGCATCGCCCTCGGGATACCAAGTGGCGAAAAAAGTTGCGCTTCCCGGAGCCGGCGGCTGGGACTATCTGACCGTGGACGAAGCTGCGCGAAGACTGTACGTCTCGCACGCCACGCAAGTTGTCGTTCTGAACGTGGACACCATGGAAGTGGTGGGAACCATTTCTGGCCTTTCTGGAGTACACGGCATTGCCATTGCCTCTGAATTTGGACGTGGATTCATTACCGCTGGCCAGACCGATTCCGTCGCCGTCTTCGATCTCAAGACGCTGAACAAAACCGCCGAGGTAAAGGTCGGCAAGAAACCCGACGCGATTGTCTATGACCCCGCCACCAAGCGGGTGTTTGCCATGAATGGGGATAGCGAAACTTCCACCGCAATCAACGCAGCTGATAACCAGGTGCTAGGCGTGGTCAAACTCGGCGGCGGCCCGGAATTCACCATCGCCGACGGAAAAGGAAACGTCTTCGTCAATCTGGAAGACAAAAGCGAATTGCTCCGCATCGATACCAAGTCGCTGCAGGTAAAGGACCGCTGGCCAGTAGCGCCTTGTGCCGCGCCGTCCAGCATGGCCTTCGACGCAACTAATAGCCGGCTCTTTCTCGGTTGCCGGAGCCGCGTGATGGCCGTTGTAGACAGCAACACCGGCAAGGTGGTCGCGTCATTTCCTATCGGAGACAAAGCCGACGCGTCGGTCTTCGATTCCACCACTAAGATCGCTTTTACCTCGACCGGGGATGGCCACATCTTCGGCTTCCGGCAAGACTCCCCGGACTCCTACACCGCTCTGCCGGTCATCAACACAGCCGTCGGCTCGAAGACCATGACCATGGACCCAAAAACGCGGATGTTGTTCGTGCCGGTGCGGGAGAAAGACTCGATTACGCTCTGGGTGTTGCAGCCGTAGAACCGCTTCTCCGAGGTACAGGATCTCGGCCCGCGTCCCCGTTCCACTCCTATTCCAAGCGCGTTTGCCATTCTGGAACCCCAGGGGCCGGGCGGAACAGCCGATCTCCGGCGTCAGAGCGCGTATCTTTGACCTTCGATGGTGAAACCATCCGAGCTTCTCTCGTCGTCCACTCCTACCCCGCTCCAACCATCCGCGCCGAACCGCACCGAACCGAGCCAGTTCCGCACGCTGCGAATCTCCCTTGACAGCGCCGAGACTCGAGTGTTAACTCCCGCGCTGCGAGGAGACCTTCCGCTATGAACCGCACTTCCGTCCTGCTAATCACCCTGGTCGCTGCTCTCAGCCTGGCACACGTACCCGCTCTCGACGCTCAGGAACCGCCCGCCAGGCTCACCGCCATGGACGAGTTCCAGATTCAAACCGGCACCGATCCGCAAATCTCTCCCGACGGCAAGAAAATCGTTTACGTTCGCCGTTTCGCCGACCCCATGACCGACCGCCGCTATGCCAATTTGTGGATCATCAACGCCGACGGCTCCGACCATCGCCCGCTTACCACCGGCAATCGCAACGATGTCTCGCCGCGTTGGTCGCCCGACGGCGCCCGCCTCGCCTATCTGTCCGATACCGACGGTAAACAGCAAATCTATGTTCGCTGGATGGACTCCGGCCAAACCGCTCGCATCACCAATCTCGACCAGGCCCCCGACGCCATCAACTGGTCTCCGGACGGCAAGATGCTTTCCTTCTCCGCTCTCGTTCCCGGCAAGGGTCCGCGCATCGCCGATCTTCCGATGCCTCCCTCCGGCGCCAAGTGGGCCGATCCACCATCTGCTTACGATCGCCTGGTCTATCGGTTCAACGGTGTGGGCTATCTCAAGCCCGGATACATGCAGATTTTCGTCGTTAGCGCCGAGGGCGGTTCTCCGCGCCAGATTAGCAACGGCAATTTCCCCAACGGCGGCAACGAGTTTGGCCCGTCACGCGCATCCTGGACTCCCGACGGAAAATTCCTCATCGTCTCCGTCAATCGCCATCCCGAATCCGATCACGCTTTCTTTGACGACGAAGTCTATGAGTTCAGCGTTGCCGACGGCTCCCTCCGCGCTCTCACCAATCGCAAAGGCCCGGACAATTCGCCCGTCGTCTCGCCCAACGGAAAGTGGATCGCCTACACCGGCTACGATGATCGCTACCAGGGACACCAAACCACTCAGCTCTATCTGATGAATCGCGATGGCAGCAACTCGCACTCCCTTTCCGACAAGCTGGATCGCGACATCGCTGACCCGCAATGGGCACCGGACAGCAGCGGCGTCTATTTCCGCTACGACGATCAAGGCGACAGCAAAATTGGCTTCTATTCCGCGGAAGGCGCCTTCAAGAAAATTACCGACCATCTAGCATCCACCGTCAACGCGGGCGGCAGCGGCTCCTTCTCCATCGCCCGCAGCGGCATCATCGCTTGCACCTACGGCCGCCCGGACATCCCCGGTGACATCGCCACCCTCACCGGCGGAGCCATGAAAGTGCTCACCTCGTTGAATCAAGATTTGCTCGAGCAAAAAAAGCCAGGCCACGTCGAAGAGATTTGGTACGAATCCTCCAAGGACAAGCGCAAGATCCAGGGCTGGATCGTTCAGCCGCCCGGCTTTGATCCCACAAAAAAATATCCCTTGATTCTAGAAATCCATGGCGGCCCCTTTGCGGATTACGGCGACCGCTTCGATTTTGAAAAGCAAGTCCTGGCCTCTCGCGGCTACGTCGTGCTGTACACCAATCCCCGCGGCAGTACCAGCTACGGCGAGGAATTCTCCAACCTCATTCATCACGCCTATCCCGGAGACGACTTTGACGACCTCAACAGCGGCGTCGACGCCGTCATCGCCAAGGGCTACATCGATACTGACAATCTTTTCGTCACTGGCGGCAGCGGCGGTGGCGTCCTCACTTGCTGGACCATCGAGCACACCGACCGCTTCCGTGCCGCCGCTCCGCTGTATCCGGTCATCAACTGGTACAGCTTCGCCCTGACCTCGGACATCCCTTTCGTCACCAAATACTGGTTCGCCGGCAATCCCTGGGACAATACCGAAAACTACATGCAGCGCTCGCTCACCAATCTCGTCTCCAAAGTAAAAACTCCCAGCTTGATCATGACCGGCGAAGCCGACTACCGCACCCCGATCTCCGAAGCCGAACAGTTCTACGCGGCCCTCAAGCTCCTCAACGTTGAAGCCGTGCTCGTGCGCGTTCCCGAAGAGCCGCACGGCATCGGCCGCCGCCCCAGCCATCACATCGCCAAAATGCTCTACATCGCCGGCTGGTTCGATCAACACAAGACCAAGCCCTGACGCCCAGCGAGCAGCTGACCGCAAAATCACCCAACCGGTCATTCCGAGCGCAGCAGGCCGACGCCTTTTCTTCCCACTTCGCTCCTGCGAAGTGGTCGGCCTGCGTAGAGAGGAATCTCTCTGCCCTCTTACTCATCGTTATGCTTCCGTCACGTCAAGGCGCTTTCCGGAACTAGCTGGGTATCCGCGCCACCCGATCTCACGCTACATTCATTGCCATATGTTGCCGCGCCACCGTTTCCCCGCATTAAGGCCCTGACTGAACGGTCTCGCGGAATGGTATTCCGCATTGTGGAACGGCCATGATCGTTTCATTGTCCGTCCCGCGAACCCTCTGCTATCCGCTTGTTTACAGGCGATAATCGCATTTCGTGCCTGTTTTGTTGTCAGATTATTATATCGCCTTCGAACTAACAAGCGTTTCAGTTTTTTGCATCCATCGAATTATTTGTTGACACTCGCTTTTTCGCGGTGTACACGTCACCCACAAGTTGTGCGAATGGGGCCGACGAGTGGCAAATCTCAACGTTTCCCCTGGTTTCCAGGTCATCCTTACTTCACTGTGGGTGTGCACCGCTGGCAGGCGGTTCCCGCCGTCTTCAGGGAAACGTTTCGATTCTTGTGTGTTCTGCGGTGGTTCAGCCGCCAGAACCCTGCCCGCTGGATCCGCTTGCTCCTCTCGCCAACTCATTCGGAGGTGGGAGGCAACATGAAACTCTTCTCAACAATCGCCATCGCGAGTGTCTTTCTTCTCGCGGTGTTCACCGCAACTCCGGCCGCGGCCCAGACCTCGGCGACGGGTGCCGTGCTAGGTAACGTCACTGACCCTCAGCACGCGGCCATTGAGGGCGCCACCGTGGAACTGCGCAACGTCGGCACTAACCTGATGCGCACACAGACCACAACTTCGGCAGGCCAGTATTCGTTCCCCGGGGTGACGCCGGGAGTGTATAGGATCTCGGTCAGTCGACCGGGATTCAAAAGCAGCACGGTGGACAATTTCAGCGTAGACGTCAACAAGAGTTATACGGTGGATTTCAGCTTGCAGCTTGGGCAGACCACTGAGACCGTGCGCGTTGAGGCCACCCTCCAGGCAGAGTTGCAGACCACCGACGCCCAGGTCGGCAACGACGTTTCCAGCGCCGAGATCATGAATTTGCCGACCTTGCGCCGCAATGCTGCCGCGCTTCTGACCCTCCAGCCAGGGGTATCACCGGGCAACGGCAACTTTCCCCAGGTGGGCATGCGCGTCGCCGGAGCCATTGATGACCAGAACGTGTTCACGCTCGACGGGATCGATGTGTCCGACAACGTAATTGGCGGAATTGATGCGCAGACGATCGCTTCCATCCCCCTCGGCGCGGAATCCGTCGAAGAGTATCGCGTCGGCGTGAACAATCCGAATGCCACTTTTGGGCGTGCCTCTGGCGGCCAAATCGCGGTGATCTCCAAGGCCGGCACCAACAGTTTTCACGGAGCGGCCTACTTCTTTCACCAGAATTCGGCGCTCAATGCCAATCAATGGGAGTTGAACCACACATTCGATCCGGCTACCAAGCAACCGTTCACTTCCATACCTAAGCAGCATGACAATCGCTTCGGTGGTCGGCTCGGGGGACCGATTTGGCATGACAAGACTTTCTTTTTCTTCGACTACGAAGGACGGCGGTTCCCGCAGCAGACCACATTTAACCGCCTGATGCCCACGAATAGTCTCCGCGCTGGGATTCTAAAGTTCAGGGACGCTGCTGGGAATATTGTTTCGTACGACCTAAAGAATTCGACACTATGCGGCGCGGGAGGCACGGCCTGCGATCCCCGGCGAATCGGCATCAGCCCATCCGTTGCCACGCTTTGGGGCTTGGATCCGCAGGGCTCGGATCCCACCGTAGCCGGGGCGGACGGCTTGAACACTCTCGGCTTTGTAGGAACCGCGTCCGCACCGCTTTCCACGAACTTTTACACCGCGCGCTTTGACCATGAGATCACCAAGAAATGGCATTTCAATGGAAGCTATACCTATTACCAGACCAAGGTGGTATCCGGCGGGCAGGGCGCACAATACGATTTGCGCGGTGGCACGCCGAAAGCCACATCCACGGCGCCAACGGATCGCGATGCCATCATCGCCGGGCTCACCGGCCAGATCACCACACACCTGTTGAACACTTTCCGCTTCGGATGGGTGCGCGATCGCGAGACGTTCAATCGACTGGCCCCCTCGGCCACTGCTGCCCTCGAGAACATCCCCGGAACCGGCTCGACGGCTGGTGCGATTGCCCTCGCGCCTGCCCTGGCGGCCGCTACTACCAATCCATTGGTGGACGCCCCAATCGAGGTGGACACCCAGCGCGCCAGGTTCCAGAACATAACTGGACGTAATATTCAGTATCTCGATGACGTCAGCTGGATCAAAGGAACCCACACGCTGCAGTTCGGCGGCAACGTCCGCCACATCCCGACCCTCCATATCCGCAACGACAAGGTGGTCGGTTCGTTGGCCTCCCTGGAGGTGTTGTCAGACGCGGATGTGAGCACATTCTTGCAAAAAATTCCTGCGTCGGAGAGGCCACCCACCTGCGCCGGGGCCGTAACCACCAACTGCCTGCAAAGCGCAGATTTGCAACGTTGGGACCGCCTGTATGCCTCCACTCTCGGATTGGTGGACAACATCGGAATCCTGACCACCCGCGATGGCAGCTTCAAGGCGCTGCCGTTCGGAACTCCTCTGATCAACGATACGACCCTGAATGCTTTGGAATTTTATGCTGCTGACGTATGGCGCATTAAGCCCAACCTGACCTTCAGCTATGGCGTCTCCTATGGCTGGCAAACGCCCCCGAAAGAAAAATTGAATCGTCAAACGCTGGTCGTCGATGCGGCCTCTCTTAAGTCTCTAACCGGTCCGGGCTATATCGCGGCGAAACAAGCGGCCGCGCTCGCCGGACAAACCTTCAACCCCACGCTCGGTTTCGAACCCGTGAAGGCCGCGGGAAGAACCGTATTCAACACTGATTACGGCGATGTCGCTCCGCGCGTTGCACTGGCCTGGACTCCCGCTTTCGACTCCGGCTTCCTCGGCCGGCTGAGCGGAAATCACAAAACCGTAATCCGCGGCGGCTTCGGCCTGGTCTATGACCGCACCAACACCGTGCAGAGCGTCATCATTCCCATGCTAGGGGTGGGTTTCGCTCAGACCATCAGCGTCGGCGCACCGCTGTGCAATGCTTCAGGAAGCCCTGGCGCCGGCTGTAATTTTGGGGTGGGGGCAGCCAACCCAGGCGCAGCATCCTTCCGCGTCGGAGTAGACGGTAATCTCCCCCTCCCGACCGTGCCCGCCGTCTCTCAGCCGGTCGTGCCAGGAACTTTTGGCGAATTGTTCAGCTTTCAGGATGACCCCAACGTGAAGATCGGCAGGAGCAAGGCGTTTGACCTGACCATCCAACGGGAAATCCCTGGCAACATGATTGTGGAAGTCGGATGGACAGGCCGATGGTCTGACCGGTTGCCGCAAGGCGTCAACTTTAACTCCGCGCCGTATTTCTTCACTGATCCGGCGTCCAAGCAAACCTTCGCGCAAGCCTACGACGCCGTGGCGGCGGCCGTTGCAGGCGGAAAAACGCCCGCAGCGCAGCCCTTCTTCGAGAACCAGCTACCCTTCGCGGGAATTACCGCGTTGGGCGGCCCCTGCGCGCAAAATCTTGGCGGCGCGACGAACACCACCCAGTACCTGGCCAGCGCGGCCACCTCGACCTTTACAAGTGGACTTGTCAGTTCGCTGTTTTCCACCATGGATGGGTTGCGGACGTGCCTGGGTCTTCCCAACTACCAAAACCAGCAACTTTTCGACCTGCACATGCGCACCTACATCGGCCAGTCCAACTACAACGGCCTGATCGCCACCGTGCGCAAGCGCACCTCGCACGGACTGACCGCTCAAGCCAGCTACACCTTCTCCAAGACCCTGGACCAGAACATCTCCAACCAAAATCAGGCGGGCATCTACTCCAACAGTTATTTCCCGAATGTGGATTACGGTCCCTCGCTCTTCGACCGCAAACACATTTTCAACGCCACGTACTTATACGAACTGCCACTGGGCAAAGGTCACCGCTTCGGCGGAGGAACTTTGGGCGATCGTCTCCTCGGCGGCTGGTTTACCTCCGGCATCTTCACCGCATTTAGCGGCCTGCCGCTCATTGACACAGAAAGCAGCCAGGTATGGGGCGGCGGCAGCATCTTCGGCTTTAACGTCGGCAGGATCCCGACGGTAGATCCGAGCTCATTCGGGAACTCCACACACGGCAATGTCTGCAGCTCCGGAGGCGTTGCGTCGTCAGGCGATGGTCCGAACTGCGGCCCGGGTAACCAGGGCACCGGCATCAACCTTTTCGCTAACCCGGCAGCCGTCTTCGCGGACTTCCGCAATGTCCAAATCAGCAAGGACGGACGGACCGGTCGCGCGAACCCGGTTCGTGGCCTGCCTTTTTGGAACCTGGACATGTCGCTCGGAAAGAAGACTGCGATCACCGAAAAAGTGTCCATGAGCTTCTCGGCCGACTTCTTCAACATTTTCAACCACGTCAACTTCCAGGACCCGACTTTGAACTTCAACCAACAGGCCAGCTTTGGCGTCATCTCGGCTCAGCTGGTTCCGACCAACCGGGACACTTCTGGAGCGCGCTGGATTCAGCTCGGCCTGCGCGTCGACTTCTAACCCTCCACCCAAATCAAAACGGGGAGAGCCGCTGGACATGGCTCTCCCCGTTTTTGCTTTTCGCATGGGACCGCTAAAACTCGTCTACTGCACCAATCCAGTGTTGTGCGCACCCGCCGCGAACGACATGCCCGCTCCCGCCGTCTGCGGCAGCCACCACATCTTCCGCACCCAGCCGTGCTGGCTGGTCATCATTTTCTTGCCCAGGTAATCCATCAGCACCGGGCTCGCCTGCGTCGCCACATACAAGACTCCCGAGTGCGCGAACGGCCGCAGCATCGGATTGCCTTCCGTCCCGACTCCCGCCGTGATCGCCCGCCGCGTCGACCACGCGTCAAACGCCGCTCCCGCGTGTCCCGCGATCGCCAGTCCATACCACACTTTGCGCTGCGTCGCCGTCTCGTGCATCGCAACCACCGCCGGCCGCACGGGCCGTGCCGGGAACGCTGCCGGCATCGGTTCTCCAGGAGCCGCTTCGGCCTTAACTTCCGCCTTGGGCTCCGGCATTGAGGGAAGCAACGTGGAAGACTTTGTATCTTTATCAGTTTTATTACTGTTTTCGGAGGTTTCGGAAACCACAACCGTTTTCTCGGCCGCGGCTTTGGCTACTTCGTCGTTCTGCGGAACGCCGAGTAGCAGGACAAGGGCTAAAATCATAACCACCTCAGTAGCTGCGAACCTGCACTTCTGGCCCCATTCGCAACACCTGAACTTTACTGCCCGCAGGTGCAGTCCGCACTGGCCTATCGGTCACATTTTGATTAGTACCTCACTCTAGTCTTACGGTCCTGCTCCCTCGGAAACCGAGGTACCAGCACTTTTTTTTGAAATTTCCATGAAAATCTTTTCTCTTTCCCGGCACTGCTCTGCCGGTTTCCCGTCCGTTATCTAGGCTTTTTTCCACGCTTTTCAAGCGCGCTGTGCCCTCTTCTTGCTCCAGCCTCTTGCCTCTCTCTGTTATAATCTCCGCCGGTTGGCCGCTTTGCGGCCGCCTCCAAGCATGGCCGCCCACGACGCCTCTTCCGCGAAACGCGCTCGCGTCCCTCAGCGGGCTCCGCAACCTCCCCGCTTCATCGTCGTAGAAGGCCCGCTCCGTGTCGGCAAATCCACTCTCGCCCGTATCCTCGCTGAGCGCCTGCACGCCCGCCGCATTCTCGATTGTGAAGACAATCCCTTTCTCGCCGACTTCTACCAAGCCAAGCCCGGCTCCGCTTTCCGCGCCCAGATGTACTTCCTCATCGAACGCCAGCGCCGCCTCCGTGAAGCGCTGGCTGCCCCGCTCAACGATTCCCCCGCCCCGGTTCTCGCCGATTTCCTCATGGAAAAGGACCGCATCTTCGCCAACATCAATCTCGACGACGAAGAACTCAAACTCTACGAGCGCTATTACGAAGCTCTCACCGCCGACCTCCCCGCTCCCGATCTGGTCATCTATCTCCAGGCCAGCCCGGAAGTCCTCCGCTCCCGCATCGCCAAAAAAGCCGCCCGCGAAGAAGACCGCATCTCCCTCGAATACATCGAGGAAGTCGCCCGCGCCTACGAACACTTCTTTTTCCGCTACGCCACCGCTGATCTTCTCGTCGTCAACACCTCCGAAATCGACTTCGTCGAGCGCAGCGACGACCTCCAACAGCTCCTCCGCCGCCTCCAGGAACCCGTAAAAGGCACCCAGTATTTCCTCCCCCTCGGCTCCGAGTAGCTCAGGCTTGCCCTGAGCTTCGAAGGGCACTCCTGTTTATCCTAAGGAACGAAGGGCCTGAGCAGCGTCAACTTCAATCGCGAGTCATCCCCTATAGCCGCCGGGCCCGCCCCGTCCGCCTGAACCTAGCGCCTACCCATCTGTTCCCCGCTCTCCCCAACCACCCTCCCGCGTCTAATCGCTCAATTCACCCAAGGAGTGTCCGCTCATGCACAAAATCTCTCTCCTGCTGGCTCTCGCACTTTCCCCGGTCCTGCTCGCCGCTCCGCCTTCCAGCAAACCCAAGCCAACTCCCCCCGCCACCTTCCGCTTGGACTCCCTCGCCGGCCTCGACATCATCAACGTCAAAGCCGAACCCGCCACCTACCGCGGCAAGCGTTCCGTTCGCCTTCTCCAATCCACCGCCGACCCCGCCTCCAGCGATCCCCAAAAGGAATCCATCGCCATCCTCAAAGACTCTGACTTCAAGGACGGCACTATCGAAGCCGAAATGGCCGGCGGCCCGCGTCAGGGCGCCACTCCGGACATGCGTGGCTTCGTTGGCATCGCCTTTCGCACCCAGGACCACGGCGGCCGCTTCGAATGCTTCTACGTCCGCTTCACCAACGGCCGCGCAGACGACCAGCTTCGCCGCAATCACTCCGTCCAGTACATCTCCCACCCCGAATTTCCCTGGGAGCGCTTCCGCAAAGAGAATCCTGGCGTCTACGAGTCCTACACCGACCTCGAAGCCGGTGCCTGGACCAAAATCAAAATCGTCGTCGCCGGCAGCAAAGCCCGTCTGTACATCAATGGCGCCGATCAACCCTGCCTCATCGTCAACGACCTAAAACTCGGCGACTCGCACGGCCCCATCGCCCTCTGGATCGGCGACGACACCGACGCCTACTTCTCCAACCTCACCATCAAGTAGCCGCTTGCGAGGCCGCCAAGCTCGGCCGTTATACAATGCCTCCCGCCCACCGGAGGCCTCCGTCATGAAGGCTGCACTCGCGTCCCTAGCTCTCTTCCTGCTCTTTCCTGCTCTGGCCGCTCCGCAAAAGCTCGACCGCCAGGTCTGCATCACCATCGACGATCTCCCCGCCACCTCCGCGAACCTCATGTCCGGGCCCGAGATCCTGGACCTGAACACCCATCTCCTCGCCACCCTCAAGCAATACCAAATTCCCGCCGTCGGCTTCGTCAACGAGCGCAACCTCTACTTCAAACTCAACGAAGTCAACGACACCATCAAATCCCTCAGCTTGTGGCTCGACGGCGGCTTCGAGCTCGGCAATCACACTTTCGCTCACACCTCTCTCAACCATGCCGGTCTCCTGGAATTTGAAGACGCCGTCATCCAGGGCGAGCCGCTCATCCGCCTGCTTCTCGCTCAGCACGGCATGAAGCTCCGCTACTTCCGCCATCCCTATCTCGACACCGGCCGCGACCTGCAGACTCGCCGCGCTGCCGACGCTTTTCTCACCCAGCGCGGCTACCGCATTGCTCCCGTCACTCTCGACGCCTGGGACTGGAATTTCGCCGCCCTCTATGAAGACGCCCGCCGCCGCCGCGACCTGCCTCTCCAGCAGGAAGTCGTCGCCGCTTATCTCTCCTTCCACGAAGCCATCCTCGACTATTCTGAAAAGCTTTCTCGCAGCCTCATCGGCTACGAACCCAAGCAAATCATCTTGCTTCACGGGAACTGGCTCGAAGCCGACCACCTCGCCGAGCTTCTCGACTTGCTCAAAAAACGCGGCTACCGCTTCATCACTCTGGAAGACGCTCTAAGCGATGATGCTTACGGCCTTCCGGACACCTGGGTTGGCGAAGAAGGCCGCGGCTGGATCGAACGTTGGGCCATCACTCGCGGCCAGCCTCCTCTCGGCGCACCGGTTTTCCCCGCTGCCATTCAGGCCCGCATCAACGGCCTCCCCAGGGCGCTGCAGCCCCAACCTCCTCAATAGCACCCAATCGCACTCAATAGCAGCAGCCTGAATCCTTCCGACAACTGCCTCCGTCGATCCACCCCGAACCTCTTCCAACCGGCTTATACTGACCGGGGCTGTCCATGCTTCCGAAGAAAGACTATCCGCCTGCCATCATTCATTGCCCTCTCGATCATCTGCGCATGGACTTTCACGCCAAACTCGGCGCCTATCGCTGCAATTTACCGGGTTGCCCGCTTGCCTACACCTCCGCACAAGGCTACTTCTCGATCGAAGCAGTCAGCAGCTCCCAGGCACGCGAATCTCTCTACGCCCAGGCCGCCATCTGCCTCTGCGAACACGACGATTCCCATTCTCTTTATATTGAAGACTATCTCGCTGCCCGCCGCGTACGCTTTTGGGTTTGCCCGGTCCGCTCCTGCGGCTTCGAAGTCACCCAGCGCCTGGAAAAAACTCACTCCGGCTGGCGCACCTGCGGCTCCTTCGAGCAATCCAAGCCCCTCCGCTTGCGCCACTGACTGACCCTTCCTAACGCCCCGATTCGTTTTTTTGTTGGGGCGGCTTTACGCCGCCCGCTTCGCATTCTGCAGCTTCGCGCATCGTCCCGGTAGCCTCATCGATGCGGCTGGAAATTGGCCCTCGGGGATGCTAAAACCAAGAGGAGCATCCTGATGCGCACGGCCTGAATCAGATTTTGTATCCCTAGCCCGAGCTCTCTAGCCCCAGAGCCACCGGCGCTAAGCAGCGGTCACAGCAAATCGGAGCGCAGCACCAAAGGCACAACCACCCGGTTCCAGGAGCCGTCATGGACGTGACCGAACAGCAGCAAATTGCAGCGCGCAAACAAGCCGAAGAAGAGCTTCGCACCGTCCGCGCCGACCTCGAGAAACGTGTCGAGGAGCGTACTGCCGAACTCAATCAGGCCAACCAGAATCTCCGCGACCTTTCCGCCCGCCTCTTGCACATTCGCGATCAGGAAGCCCGCCGCCTCGCCAGGGAACTCCACGACAGCGTCGGCCAGCTGGTCGCCGCCATCAGCATGAACATCGGGGTAATTCGCGCCCAGGCTCATAAGCTCGATGAAACCGGCGCCCGCGCCGCCGAAGAAAACTTCGCTCTGGTTCAGCAGATTAGCGCGGAGATTCGTACCTTGTCCCACCTGCTGCATCCTCCGCTGCTTGATGAACTCGGCCTGGCTTCCGCTCTGCGCTGGTACGTCGAAGAGTTCTCTCAGCGCAGCAACATCCAGGTGGCCACGGAATTCCCCGCCGATCTCGGCCGCTTGCCCACCGAAGTCGAAACCGCCATCTTTCGCATCACCCAGGAATGTCTCACGAACATTCACCGCCACTCCGCCAGTAAGACCGCCTCCATCCGCATCCACGCCGAACCCGGCCAGCTGGTCCTCGAAGCCCGCGACGCCGGCAAAGGTATCCCTCCGGAAAAGCTGCGCCCCGGTGGCTACGGCCTGAGCGGCGTCGGCTTTCGCGGCATGATCGAGCGCCTGCGCTACCTCGGCGGCAACCTCACCGTTCATTCGGACACCCACGGCACCGTAGTCACCGCCACACTCCCCCTCAACCCGGCCAACCTCGACCAGTCAATCTCGGCCAGCCTACCTCGGCCCTTGTAACCCGTTGAAATAATTAAAATAGAGGTAGGGGCGCAGCACCGCTGCGCCCCATCTCGGCACGATCTAAGATTCGACCGTTTGCAGAAGCTAACTACGCCGCGCCGCGGCCCGATCGAGCGCGGGTTCGGAGTCGAACCCGAACGGGGTATTGAAAACACTTAAATTATTGATTCTACGTAAGAATTAGTGGATATAACGTACGTAGCGGCGGGTGTCCGTACAATTCTGTACAAAAATCAGCCAAAGCAGATAGGACCTAATCTCTAGCTTTTTCTCTTTAGGACGCTCGTTTCCGTAAGCGCACGTGTACCATTGACGTTCGTGCTGTCTAGGTTCATAGTCTCCAATAGTGAGGCCGCGACGAAGTTTATTAAGGCTTTGGGGATTGTCGCTGTGTTGGCCGGAGCACTCATTGCCGCGAAAATCTACACTACTCATTCCGCACCGAGAGTCACGGTTGTCTCGCAAACTGGACAACAACTTCCCTCGTTCTTCGACGGTCTTCCCCAGACTCCCAACTACTCACCAGCGCGAATGGCTAGCCTCAACGATATGTGCTAGGAGGAACTGACATGAAATCTATAGCGACCACACTATTGTTGTTACTCTTGGCGAGCGTTAGCACCGGACAATCAGCCATGAATCTGACCAGCCAGGGCTCGATTGAAGTTCCCGCTTTCCACCGTGGTATGGCCGGGGCGTGGAGTCAAGGGGCGTTGGTGGTCATGTCCGACCGCTTTTCGAGCGCACCCTCTTTCCGAATGTACGACCGTTCAGGGAAAGAAACTTCCAATATCTCTCTGACAATTCCGAATGCTGCGAGAATAAATATCTACGACAATGCCTTTGCTCGCGGTGCGGATGGAACATTAGCCGTAATCGGTACTGCCTCCACTGATGACAATCGAGGAACGACTTTCTTCGCTGCGATTTCTCCGAGTGGCGAGAAACTAATCGTGCGTTTGTCTCCCTTCTTCCCTAATGCAGTGACTATCGCTTCAGATGGCACCTATTGGATCGCCGGACATCAATGGCAAGAAGGCCAGCCGCAGGACCGCAGTCAAAATCTTTTCCGACGCTATGACCAGAACGGGAAACTTCTCGATTCGTTTTTGCCGTGGGCGACAGTCAATGATGTGCCTCACACGCTAGCGCCAGATGCAAACTCAGTCTTGGTGTCGTCCGGGAAACGAGTAGTGTGGTACGCCCGAAATTCACGGACGTATATTGAGTTCTCGCTGGACGGCCGGATTGTGAAGCGTGTCCAAGCTCCCGACATTGACCAGGGCACGGTGACGAGTCTTGCTGTCTGCGACCACGCAACTTATATAGGTGCTTCGGTCCTGGCATCGGACAAACGAGTCGCGTCATGGGGCCTGTACGAAATTTCCGAGCAGGCGAAGGACTGGACATTTTTGCCGCAGGCCAAAACGTGGGGATTCCTTCACGGTTGCGACGGCAACACCGTCCTTAGCCATGATGGTCCGACAACCATTTCGCTGCTTAGCAAACCCGAATAGAATCATCTAACATTAAAAACTGAATGGGCGTCAGGAGCCGATCTTGACGCTCATTTTTTTCTCATCGCCATTGTCACGAAGGTTCTCCGCGAGCTTCGGAATCCATCGTAAAATTCTCGTGCAATTTCTCAAAAATCTGCCTATTTATGGGGAATAGTCTGGAGGCGCGGGTGCGATTCGAAGATGGGAATGGAGAAGTGGAATTGCGAGCCTTGGTTGATTTCGGAGTCCACCCACAGCCGGCCGCCGTGCACTTCCACGAGATGCTTGGCGATGGCCAGGCCCAGCCCGGTGCCGCCGGCTTCGCGTGAGCGCGCGACGTCCACGCGATAGAAGCGCTCGAAGATGCGCGGCTGATCGGCCTTAGGTATGCCGATGCCGGTGTCGGAAACAGTGAACACCACATCGTCATCGACGATCAGTGCGGAGACGTGAATCCGGCCGGCGGGCAAAGTGTATTGGATGGCGTTGTCCAGAAGATTTTGCAGGACTTCGTTGAGACGTCGGCGATCTCCGGCCACGTTGGGGATTGAGCTGGGAAGCTCGACGGAGAGCTGCAAGCTCTTTTCGGCCGCGCGGGGCTGCGAAGTTTCCACGCAGCCTTCCACAAGTTGCGCGACTTCCACGCCGCGAATGTCCAGTTCCAGCCGGTCGGCGTCCATTTGGGAAAGCTTGAGCAGATCGTCGGTCAGCCGCGCCAGGCGGCGGGAGTGCTCCAGAATAATTTGCAGGAAACGGTCGCGGTTGTGCGGATCATTTGCGGCGCCCGCGAGCAGTGTTTCGGCGAAACCTTGGATGGCGGTTAGCGGCGTCTTGAATTCGTGGGAAACGTTGGCCACGAAATCGCGGCGCACCCGCTCCAGCTTGCGCAGATCGCTGACGTCGTGCAGCACCACGACTGCGCCGGTGGTTTCTCCGGCGTGCACGGCCGCCACCGTGGCGGCGAAGAAATGCTGGCGCAGCGTGCCGGTGACGATTTCGGCTTCGACGCGCGGCTCGCCGCGCAGCACCTGGCGGACCGCTTCGATGAGTTCGGTCTGGCGGACGATTTCCACCAGGCTCTTGCCGGATTCCGGAGGAGTATCCAGGTCGAGAATCTCAGCGAATCCGGGATTAGCGAAAAGCAGGCGTTCGGCTCCGCTGATCACCGCAACACCCTCGACCATGCTGCCGAGAATCGCCGAAGAAAGATTGCGCTCTTCGGTGAGCGTGCGAATGGTGCGATCCAGGCGCGCAGCGGTCTGATTCAAGGAAGTGCACAGGGCTTGCAGCGCGTCGCCCGAGCCATCCGAGGGCATCGGACGAAAATCGCCTTCGGCCACGCGGCGCGAAAACTCGTTGAGCCGCTCGACGCGGCCGGTGAATCCGCGCGAGACCAGCAGCGAAATACCGCCGGCAAGCAGCAGAATCACCAGCGAAGCCAGCCACAAGCTGCGGCGGAACGAAGCCAACGCCTCGTTACCCCCCTCCAGAGGCAAGGAAAAACGCAAAACCAGCAGCGGCTGGCCCGGCAGGGACTGGCGCACGGCGTAGTAAATGAGATCGCGACCGACGCTGACGCTGCGGCGAATAGAACGGCCGTCCCCGCGCGCGAGAGCATCGCGTATCTCCGGCCGCCCGGCGTGATTCTCCATGGTGGCGGGGTTCGATTCGGAGTCCGCGAGAACCGCGCCGTCCGCAGCGATGACGGTCACGCGGACGCCGCTGGCGGACATGTGGGCCACCCAGTCGTGGAGAATGAGAGGATTGCCGGAAGCGTCCGCGGCAGATGGTAAGAGCAGCGGCTCGCTTTGCGCGATGCGGGCAATCGCGAAAAGTTCGGCGAAAGCCTTGCTTTCATATTCCGAGCGCAAGGCACGCTCGGCGAAAAAGTCCACCGCGATCAGGACGCTCAGCAGGAGCGCGAGGAAGGCGAACGCGAGTTTCCAGAAAAGATTAAGCCGCACGAGTCTCGAACAAGTAGCCGGCGCCGCGAACCGTCTTCAGATGCGACGGATTCTCGGGATCGGATTCGATCTTCTCGCGCAGACGCCGGACGTACACGTCGACGCTGCGCGGAGTGACGAAGCGATCGGTGCCCCAGACGGCGTCGAGAAGCTGGTCCCGGGTGAAGACGCGATTCGGGCGCGACGCCAAATAATACAACAGCCGAAACTCCAGCGTACTGAGAGCCACGGCTTTGCCGGAATGGCTGACGCGATAGGAAGCCGGATCGATGGCCAGCCTGCCGATTTCAATGGTGCGCGGCGCGTCCACCGGCGGTTCGGAGCGGCGCAGCAGCGCTTTCACGCGGGCGAGAAGTTCGCGAGGGCTGAAGGGCTTGGTGACGTAATCGTCGGCGCCCATTTCCAGGCCGACGACACGGTCGGCTTCATCGCCGCGCGCGGTGAGCATGAGGATGGGCAGGCGATTGAGCGAATCGTCCTTGCGAATTTCGCGGCAAATTTCCAAGCCGGAAAGCTTGGGCAGCATCAAGTCAAGAAGCAGAAGATCGGGAGGAGTTTTTTTGAGCGTGCTCAGGCCGGTGCCGCCGTCAAAAGCGGCGGTGACTTGAAAGCCTTCGTTCGCGAGATTGTAACGAACGAGTTCGACGATGTCGCGGTCGTCTTCGATAATGAGGACGCGTTTCATGCTGACCGAACGCAAGGCGCGCCTACTCGGCGGCAGTTTCCCCTTCTGCGGGGTGCGGTAGCTGTGGGACGGATGGGCCTCTCCTGGCTCGTGTCGTAACACTTTGGATGGAGGGAGTTTGGGCACAGGAGTTCACACCGACATTACGAAAAAATGAATGGTTTGTAAACGAGGCAGGAGGGCGGGCTGGCGCGAGGCGGTTAGACGCAGCTCTGGCCACGGCGCCGGGAAGGACTGCCGAACAGGTGGCGGACTTTCCGGGCGTTACGTTCGGTCCGAGGTCGATGATGCTTGGTGCCGAGAGTCGTGGTCGTTGGACGCACAGCCAGAAATGGCTGTGCCACTGTCCCTCGCCTGGCTTTTTGTAAGTGTTGATTCTAAAGGGGTTAGAGCGGCTGTAAGTCCTTTGTTTTGATATAGATTTGTAAGTGTTGATTCTACAGGGGTTAGCTGGCGACGGTCAGAAGTCTCGCAGGCGTCCGGTTATTCGTGTTGTGCCTATC
>Ga0207015_1079_pt1 | contig 32582 bp, 28 predicted proteins | sample Alteio_BWMinCont_53_FD_153486 | JGI IMG/M metagenome (GOLD analysis project Ga0207015, IMG submission 153486) | Enriched cells from forest soil in Barre Woods Harvard Forest LTER site, Petersham, Massachusetts, United States -... | ecosystem: Environmental > Terrestrial > Soil > Temperate forest >...
GAAATTGCAGCGCCGTACGCTGGATGCAATGTCAGCAGAATCGGCCCAAAGCTATCTGATTGCCCGCGCGTACTCGAACTTGGATTCGGCGTTGCTGCGCAAAGAGATGGATTTTGAGGTGGCGTTCGTTAAGGCAGGAGGATTGTTGCTTGGCGGTCCCGATCCAACGGGAAACGGCGGCGTGCTGCCGGGCTTCGGCGATCAACGCGAGATAGAGTTACTTGTTGAGGCAGGATTCTCTCCCGTGCAAGCCATTCAGATCGCCACAGAAAACGGCGCTTTATATATGGGTCAGCAAGATCGAATTGGAACGCTGACACCCGGCAAGCAAGCAGACCTCGTGTTGATAAAAGGCGATCCTTCAAAGAATATCGAGGAGATAGAAAACGTCGAAACGGTGTTCAAGGCTGGCATTGGTTACGATTCCAAGAAATTGATTGACAGCGTACGCGGCCAGGTTGGGATTCGCTAACTCGCTAGAAGCGTCGTTGCGCTGCCTCTTCGCGGAGCAAGATAGAACGAACAACCTCCGCACCTACCAACTGCAAAGAATTTCGCTCATAATTGCGATATGGAACAGCGTATTCTCGCCGAGCGTATTTGCCGAATTCTGAAAGCGGCTGGCCATCAGGCCTACTTTGTGGGCGGGTGTGTGCGCGACATCCTTCTGGAGCGCGAGCCCGCGGACTATGATGTGGCGACGGACGCGACGCCTAACCGAATCCGTGAATTGTTTTCGGAGTCGTTCGTAGTGCTGGAAGTGGGAGCGAAATTCGGTGTGATGCTCGTGGGAGAGCCGGCGGACAGCGAAGAAGACCCAATTGTGACGGTTGAGGTTGCTACATTTCGCTCGGATGTAGGTTACTCGGACGGGCGGCATCCCGATAATGTGGTGTTTTCGAAAACGGCGCGAGAGGATGTGAAGCGACGCGATTTTACGATCAACGCGTTGCTGATGGACCCGGAGACGAAAGAAGTGCTGGATTTCGTCGGCGGGCGCGAAGATCTGAGCGCTGGAATTATTCGCGCTATTGGAAATCCAGAAGAGCGTTTCAACGAAGATAAATTGCGGCTGGTGCGAGCGGTGCGTTTTGCGGCGCGGCTGCATTATGCGATCGAAGCGAAGACGTTTCAGGCCATTCAGAAACTAGCTCCGGAGATCAAGCAGGTTTCTCCGGAGCGACTGCGCGATGAGTTGACCAAGCTTCTTACGGAAGGCGCGGCACGCCGGGGATTCGAGCTGTTGGATGAGACCAAGCTTCTGCCCGAAATTCTTCCAGAAATTGCGCGCATGAAGGGAGTGGAGCAGCCCCCGCAATATCATCCGGAAGGGGACGTGTGGATTCACACGCTACTTATGCTGCAGCAACTTCCAGTGGGATGTCCCGCGACGCTCGCGTGGGGAGTGCTCTTGCACGACGTTGGCAAGCCAGCGACGTTCAAGCCAGTTTCGCAGACGGGCGATCGGATTCGTTTTGACGGCCATGTGGAGGTAGGTGTGCGCATGGCGGAAGAAATCTGCCGACGGCTACGTTTCTCGAACGAGGACACGGCGCAGATCGCGGCGTTGGTGGCGAATCATATGAAGTTCAAAGATGTGCTGCAGATGAAGCCCTCCACTCTGAAGCGCTTCGCGCGGCTAAATCGGTTCGATGAGCACCTCGAGTTGCACCGCTTGGACTGCCTTTCGAGCCATCGAATGCTGAACAATTATGACTTCGCGCAGAAGTTTGTCCGGGAGACCCCTGCGGAACAGATCCGGCCGGCTAGGCTTTTGACCGGAGACGACCTGATGGCTTTGGGGTTTCAGCCGGGACCCTCCTTCAAGCAGATGCTGGATTCGGTGGAAGAAGCCCAGCTAAACGACCTGATTCATACCCGCGAAGAAGCCATCGAGTTCCTAAAATCTCTGCCTGCGAAGAATCAAGCAAGTTAAGTATTGTCTTAGGCTTATGGGGATTGCATATCGCATCGTTGTTCCCAGAGGGCTTGCACCAAAGACTTTAGTGTGATAGTATCAACAAACTTCATAGCGTTCGGCTAATTCCTGTCGGACCTTTTCTGTGTCCGTTGCATCTAACGTTATTGTAAGCAGTAAATTTGTAGGGAGTGTCTGTATCAAAGGGGGATCAGGTGAGTAGGACAAATAGAGTTATCCCAGAACAACTCGCGATTTTACCTGTGCGCGATACCGTCCTGTTCCCGGGCGCGGTGATGCCGCTGCCAGTGGGGCGGGAGAGTTCTCTAGCGCTTTTGAATTCGCTGGAGGGGCCAGAGAAGCTGCTTGGTGTTGTGGCGCAACTGGATCCACGCGTTGAGGTTCCCACCGGTGCAGACTTGCACAGTGTGGGCACGCTGGCGAGGGTTCATAAGATGGTGCGGATGCCCAATGGAAACATCGTGGCATTCCTAGAAGGTTTGGAACGCATACGCGTGCTTGAAGTGGTTTCGTTGAAGCCATTCTTGCGCGGCCGTGTGGAAGCACAGCCCGACCTGGAAAATCAGCGCGATGCAGAACTGACCGCCCTCGAGCGGAACGTGCAGGAATTGTTTCGCGAGGTGGTGACGCGTTCACCGCAGCTGTCCGACGATCTTCAGACCGAAGTGATGAATCAACCTTCGCCTGAACGTTTGTCGGATTTTGTGGCGTTTACGTTGCCGTCACTGAGCACGATGGTTCGGCAAGAGCTGCTGGAGACTTTCAGCGTAAAGAAGCGGCTTGAAACGCTGATCAACGAGTTAACTAAAGAGCGTGAAGTGCTCGATCTGCGCAATAAAATTCACGAGCAAGTTCAAGAGCAAGTGAATCAGACGCAGCGCGAGTTTTTGCTTCGCGAACAAATGAAGGCGATTCAGAAGGAACTCGGTGAATCCGACGACGGCCAAGCGGAGATAGAAGAGCTTCGCAAGAAAGTCGAAGAGTCGGGAATGACGGCCGAAGCCAAGAAAGAATGCGAGCGCGAATTGAAGCGGCTCGCGAAGATGACTCCTGCTTCGGCGGAGTACATGGTGGCGAGGACTTACCTCGAATGGATGACCGCGCTGCCGTGGAACAAAACCTCCGGAACGGAGGACATCGACATTTCGAAGGCGCAAGAAATCCTGGACGAGGATCACTACGACCTCGCGAAGGTGAAAGAGCGCATTCTGGATTATCTAGCGGTAAAGAAACTGCAACCGGGAATGAAGGGTCCGATCCTTTGCTTCCTTGGGCCTCCAGGCGTGGGAAAAACTTCGCTTGGAAAATCGATTGCACGAGCCATGGGCCGCAAGTTCGTACGCATATCGCTCGGCGGAATGCATGATGAAGCTGAAATCCGCGGGCACAGGCGTACCTACATCGGCGCTCTGCCTGGGCAAATCATCCAGGGAATTCGCCGAGCCGAGACGATGGACCCAGTGTTCATGCTGGACGAAGTGGATAAGCTCGGACGCGATTTTCGAGGCGATCCCTCGGCGGCGTTGATGGAAGTGCTCGATCCGGAGCAGAATTCCTCGTTCCGCGACCACTACCTCGATGTGCCGTTCGATCTATCGAAGGTTCTGTTTGTGGCCACAGCCAACTGGATGGATCCGATTCCAGAACCGCTGCGAGACCGCATGGAAATCATCGAGCTCGCGGGATACACGGAAGAAGAGAAGATCGGTATCGCCAAACGCTTCCTGATTCCGCGGCAGACGAAGGAACACGGCATCGTGTTGGGCGAGCAGATTGAGTTCACGGACGAAGCGATTCATGACCTGATCGCTCACTACACGCGCGAAGCCGGCGTGCGAAACCTCGAGCGCGAAATTGCAACGCTCGTGCGCAAGCAAGCCCGGCGCATCGCCGAGGGTAAGACCGAAAAGCATATCGTTACTCCAGAAGTGGTTCGCGAAGCGCTCGGAATCCAGAAAGTCAGGATAGAAAAGGAAGTGGAAGAGCGCGTAACGAAACCGGGAGTTTCGGTGGGCTTGGTCTGGACCCCGGTGGGCGGCGACATTGTATTCATCGAAGCCAGCAAGGCGCGTGGTGGGAAGCAGTTCACCATGACCGGGCACTTGGGCGAGGTGATGCAGGAGTCGATGCGAGCGGCGCTGAGTTGGGTGCGATCTAACTCTGAGCGTTATGGCATCGATCCGGACTTCTTCCGCAAGCTCGACTTGCACGTGCACGTTCCTTCGGGCGCGATTCCGAAGGATGGGCCGTCGGCGGGCGTGGCGATGGTCACGGCGCTCGTCAGCCTATTGACTGGACGAGCGATCCGGCCGCGTGTGGCGATGACGGGAGAAATTTCACTCTCCGGTATCGTCCTTCCGGTGGGAGGAATCAAAGAGAAGGTGCTCGGCGCAAAACGCGCAGGCATCCGCGAAGTAATTCTTCCGTCGGAGAACGAGCCGAACGTGCTGGAGGATTTGCCGGCCGAGATGTTGGGCGGCATGAAGATCCACTTCGTGCGTACTGCGGAGCAAGCGCTGGAAATTGCGCTTGGCAAGTTCGAGAAAAAGCCTGTGCGGCCTATTACCGGTGGCGATGAGTTGCCGGCGATTGGTCCAGCGGGTCCGATCCACTAAAACCGAAGTTGGAAAATTTGGATAAGAGGCAGCCCCCTGAGGCCCGGGAAGAAAATCCCGGGCCTTTTCTTTTTAGCGCACAACGCGGGTTTCCTGTTGCGGCGCGAAGCGCAATCGCGTACAGCTAGAAACTTCCGAATGCCCTACCGTCCAAGAGAACTTGTTGTGCGCGCGCGTGAAGCGGCGACACTTTTGCTGGCCACACTCGATCATAACGAGATGGTTCCGCGCTTCCTCGATATGTACGCGGCTGAAAACCGGCGGCCGGGACGGGCGGACCAGCCCGCGCACTACTACGAGCAACTCGAAACCATCCGCAGGGAAGCTATCCTCGCGATGGTGCTGCGAACGGCAGATGTTTTACCGGCACGATTGAAGGTTCGGGTGAACGTTCGCGAGCCGAAGCGTCTTGCCAGGAAAACTAAAAAGACCAAGAAGGGACGGAAGGGAGCAAGAGCCAAGCCGGTGAAAAAATCCAGTCTGGATCTTGCTATTCCGTTGCTCGATCTTTTCCGTGAAGAGTTTTTTGTGGCGCTCGGACAAGCCTTGAACTGGAGCGATGAAGACGCGCAGGAATTCTGGCACGATTTGGAGCTTTATGAGACGTTGACGCAACGAGAACCACGACGGCAGGCAGGCCGCACGACGCGCGCTGTCGCTTCCGGGCCGTTCGTCGATCGCACAGCGCTACTACTCGATCCATCTCTGATGGACCAGGCCCGTCGCGCGGCGGGGAAATTTCAGCTCGAGCTGAATACGGCTGCTGATCGCGTTCTGCACAAGGTCTTCGCGCGGCGCCGCGGCAATTAAATACACACGAGAGCTACGGCCGCGCTTCCAGAACGATATTGAAAGGTGTCTCCGCTGCACGGCGCACGTGTGTGAATCCGGCATTCTTCAAAATCTTTGACAGACGCGCCTCGCCAGCTTGCGCTCCCAAGCCGAGTCCCACTTCTTGGGAAAGCGAAGCTGGAGTACACAGCATAGTGGAAGCGGCGTAGAAAACACGGCCGATGGGATTCAAATTATCTTCCAGCTTGTCGTTAGCGAAGGGCTCTACGATCATCCATGCGCCGCCGGGATCAAGAGTCTTGCGCACGTGGCGCGCGGCACCTTCGGGATCGCCCATGTCGTGGAGACAATCGAAAAACGCGACGAGCTGATATCCTTCGCCCGGAAATTTTTTTGCGGAGGCAACTTCGAACTTAACGCGGTCGGAAACGCCGGCCTTTGTGGCAGCCTCTCGCGCCATCTGGATCGACGCCGGATGGTAATCGGATCCCACAAATGTGGATTTCGGATAAGCCTGCGCCATCAGTATTGTGGAGGTGCCGAGACCGCATCCGACGTCCGCGACTTTTGCCCCAGCTTTCAATTTGCTTTCCACATCGCCAAGCGCGGGTATCCATTCGGCGATTAGATGGGCGCGATAGTTTGGTCGAAAGAAACGCTCGGTGCCGGCGAACAGGCAGTGGTCGTGTTCGTGCCAACCCAGGCCCTTGCCTGTGCGAAAAGCTTCGGTAACTTTTGGTTCGTCCTTTATACAAGCGGAGACTATCTCGAAAAAACCGGGGAGAAACACGGGACTATTTTCGTCGGCCAAGGCGAGTGCCTGTTCGGGCGGCAGCGTATAGCGTTTTGTCGCAGAGTCGTAGGTGATGAAGCCGCCGGCGCTCTGGGCTGCGAGCCATTCGCGAACGTAACGCTCATGGGTTTTTGTTTTGGCGGCAATTTCTTCCGAGGTTAGCGGACCCGAACCGGCCATGGCTTTGTAAATTCCGAGTTTGTCTCCGACGAGAATGAGAGCCGCATTCATGGCTGCTCCCATTTCTCCCACGGCTTTCATCATGAATTCGTGAAGTTTTGCTTCGTTTATGGGCTGTGCGGATGTGGACATGAAATGACCTCCATTTCAGAATGTGGGTAGGAAATACCTGAAAGCTTAGCGGATTTTATCGTTGCGGATTCGAGCAAGTCAATCTCCGAAGTCGCACGGATAGCAGCTTATTTTTGCTATTCTCGCCATTGTGCTCGAAATTTTCTACGTTGTCGTAATTCTACAAATCGCTCTCGGGGTGTATTCCCTTTGGAATGGCTTCGCTTGGGTGACCATGGTGAGAAAGCGGCTCACTTCTCACGCTGGCTTTTACACTCCGCAAGCCGCCTTGATCTGTCCCTGCAAGGGAAGCGAGCGCGGGCTGGAAGAAAATCTTCTGGCGCTCACGCGTTTCGATTATCCGAACTACGAAATTTATTTTGCGTTAGCGACAAGTTTGGATCCCGCGGTGAAGATTATCGAGCGGGTGAAAGCCGCGAGCCAACGGCCGGTGCACATTCTGATTGCAGGGCCTCCCGAAGATTGCGGCGAGAAAGTGTTCAACCTCCAGCGAGCGGTGGAGGGCTTGCCGGAAAAGTTCGAAGTGCTCGTATTCACGGATTCGGATGTTCGGCTTTCACGCGGATGGCTAACGAAGCTGATAGCTCCACTTCAGGACCTGCGGATCGGAGCGACGACCGGTTATCGCTGGATTTTTCCGGGTGGGACGGGAGCCAGTTCTCTGGCGAGCGCGATGGCATCTGCGTGGAACGCGGCGGTGGCGACGCTACTGGGAAAACCTAACGATAACTTTTGTTGGGGCGGCGCCACAGCAATTCGGCGCAAGACTTTCGACGATGTGCAAGTGTTAGAAGCATGGAAAGGCGCGGTCAGCGACGACTTCGCATTAACGTCAGCTCTGCAGCAGGCCAACAGGCCGATCGTTTTTTGTTCTGAATGTTTCGCGGCCACCTTCCATCCGTGGACTTGGTCTGAACTTTTTGAATTCACGAACAGGCAGATGTTAATCACGAGGGTGTACTCGCATCGTAGATGGCTGGTCGGCGGACTTATGAACTTGGCGTACGCACTCACCATGCTATATGCCGCATCTGTGATTCTCTATTGCATTGTCGATGGCGATCCGTGGGGTCATCTGGTTCTGGTGGCGCTCGCGGTTCCGTTGCTTGCCGCGATGAAAGGGGCGCTGAGAATCGTTGCGATCAATGAAGCGATTCCGGAGTGGAAAGGGAAGTTGCAGGAAACAAGTGTGGCCTGCGTTTTTCTCGCGCCGATTGTTCCCTTCCTGTTCGCCTGGAATTTTGTAACTTCGTCGCTTAGCAAGCGCATCCGTTGGCGGGGCATTCGTTACGAGCTTGTCTCACCGAACTCTACGCGCATCCTCAAGCGCTAGGTCTACAGGAAGCTGGATATTCTGGCGGCGATTTAATTCTGCGGGGATTTTTGCGGAGCGAACGCCCGCTGCACGCGGCATAGCAGGTATGCAGTGGCCGCTCCGGCGGGTATGGGGAGCCACCATCCTGCTTCGAAGACGGTCATTGGGCCGTAGGTAGTAAGTCTCCACACGCGGAACTCACCTTGGCCTTCCGTGCCTATACGCTTTCCCAAGATTCCTAGAACCGCGATTAGAACGGGGGCTAATATCGCTCCAACCGCGGCCCAGTGGGTTGCGGTGAGGCATTTGAGGGCTGCCATCGCGCGCCTTAAGAGAAATGCGCCGAGTAACGCTGCAATTGCGCCGAAAACCAGGCCGTAGAAATAAAAAAAGATCAGGCCGAATACGGAGCGTGAAGAAAACGCATCGTTGGATGAAGCTCCGAAGGGATCGCGGGTCCAAACCGCTAGGCTCATGAAGAAGCATCCGCAAATCCAGGCGGTAAGGTAATACGCCAGACTACCACGACGCGTCATATGCGACGCTGGATGTTGGGAAAATCGAGCCAGACTTTCACGCCGCAGAAATGCGAGCCTTCCGTGCAAATCGGGGTGGAAATCCCGGCGCGAAGATGACAAGGCGGACCGATATATCTGGCGAGCTCCGGTAAAACGGAACGGACTTGTTCTACTTCTTCAATCGAGGCCTGATAAATTTCTTCCTGTGCGTTGAAGCAAGTACGCATGGTCCATTTGTGGAGCAAATGCAAAAGCGATCCAGTTTCCAACAGGCGAATAGCCTTTGCGTTAGGTAATAGATACAGCGCGAATTCCAAGGGGACGCCGCGGTCGAGTAATTCGTTCTTCGCAGTCCACGCGTCTTCCATGGCGCGCGCGTAGATTTCCAAGGCGCGCGGATTATCGCGTATCAACAGGGGCGCGATATAGTCGGGCGAACGAGTGTCCGCCAGAGTCAGCAGGGGCCGCGAACCGGGAACCATGCGGTGGCGTTGGTCCTGGCTGTCGGCGGTGTGGCTGATCTTTTTCGCGAAAGTAAAATTGGCATGCTGCAATGCGCGCATCATGGGGGCATGCACGCCGATGTCGAGCGTTTCGCGGCGGTATGGATTGCGCACTGGATTTAGCATGCGGTCCACGGCTTCGGCGTCGGGGCATTCCGCGACGGTCAAACCCATCACAGCGCGGTAGGCGTCGGCCATCACCGGAATTGCATGCGGCGGGTAGTCAACGAGGCTGGAAGTGAGGCCGGCCAACTTTGCATCAAACTCGCGCGCGAATGCTTCGCCATCGCGCTTGGGTTGGTGCCATTCCGGCGGCTCGTCCATAGGTGCGTTATCAAAGCGATCGAAGAATTGCGGATCCACTTCACGGACGCGCGCGACCATCCCTCCAATCACCTGGTGCGCTTCAGACGGCGTATCACTCGCCGCATGCATGCGCCACAGCCGGTGCAGAACGATTCCCGAGAGTGTGTGCACCATGGTGGTAAAAGCGGCTACCGGGAGAACGTAACGCGCAACTTCAATGGCACGTTTCTCCGCTTGTCGATCCACTTTTTGCACGCGCTTGGGATGCGACATGGGGCTGACGTGCCAGATATCCGCAAGAATTCCGCGAGCGGCGGGTTGCAGCACGTGCGTGAGTTCGCGATAAGAATCCCAGGCACGGGCTACTGCTCTCTCGTAAATCGCGCGCTCGTGTGGTCCGAAATTTGCGCTCTCAGCAGGCACATACGCTTGCGGACGATCCAGTCGAACGTACCGTTGGCTCTGCTGCTCTGAGTTGTAAAAGGGATGCGCGTGGAGAAATGACCACACAAACTGCCGGCTAATGTTTTCCAAGCCGAACTCGAAATGAGCATGCTGGAATACGGTGTGGTGGCCGCCGTAGTAAGTGGCCGAGCCGATATTTACACGCTGCTTGTCGGTGATTTCTTCTGGTCCGATCAAGCGCGGCGAGTAGCAGGTCCGGGCAGCCGCAATGGCGGAATCAAATGGGTGCGCAAAGTAGTTGCGTAAGGTTACCTGGGGCGCTGCGGTTTCCACCTGCGATCCAATCGGCGGTTCAGACGATGGAAAAAATTGCGTGGCCATTTTCTACGAGCATTGTACACCGCACAGGAGTTAATTTCAGTGTGGCGAAAAAAAGCCCTCGGAACTTTGGTCCGAGGGCTTTTGATTTTCGAGATTCGAGCTAAGAAAAAGTAGCGCTACTTTTTTATGGCAGCCGCTTTGTCCGCATACTTTTTCTGGAACCGCTCCACGCGACCGGCGGTGTCGATCAATTTTTGCTTGCCGGTAAAGAATGGATGGCAGTTGGAACAAATTTCAACGCGGATCATGTTGCCCTTGATGGTCGAGCGCGTGTCGAACGTATTGCCGCAGGCGCAATGCACCTTTACGGCATGATAATCGGGATGGATTCCTTCTTTCATGGGCGCTCCTATTTGCTGACCGGTCTGCGCAACCATTGGGACGGGACACACGGTCGCGTCGCTAGGTCAGCGGGAAACTCTAATTATATTGCATCTATGCTGAATTGCAACGATGGGTTAGATGCTCAGGGAGCCGACGCGGATGCCGCAGAAGCCCTCATAATTGCTTAAGAAACGAAAGAACATCCGGCACGTATGCGACCGCCTTCCAGACCCTGAATGTATGCCTGGCGCAGGATAACGCGTACCGGCGGCAAAATGGGGACGTGAAGAATTGCGCTGAACTGTTTCGGCAGTTCTCCACCCTTTTCCAGAAGTAGCGCGACTCCGCCGTAGCTTAAGTCAATCACGGTGGCCATTCGCTTATCTGTTTCGCTGAGCATGGCGTACGCTTTCGTTCCAGCGAGCGATACGCGTTCCCATTTGCGTTTTTCGTCACGCGATGGCGAAGTGGAAATTGGGGTCGGCTTCGGCGGTTGTCCAGAGCCAGATCCGGCTGATGGCGGCGGGGGCTCAACCGGACGATCCTCCTGGTGCGTTCGATGAGAAGCATCTTGCGGCGACGCCGAATCCGCTGAGGACGGAACTTCGCGCCCACGCCTCGGCAAAGGTTCTTCAGGTCGCGCCTTCGGAGCACCCTGCGGAGAGGCGCCGGTAATTTCCTGGCCTCTCGACGGACGCTCGTCGCGAGGGCTCTCTGGCGATGAAGAAGAGACCGGCGGTGTTAAGCGCGAGGCAATGCGTCCGGCATTCTTCAGTTGATAGAGACGATCGTCGGCCGTTCCCATCAATTCGCTTTTCTGCTCGCCATCCACCGGTAGCACAGCGATACCGAAGTCCAGAGTTACGCCGGGGTCCAATTTCAGCGAATGAATGTCGCCTTCGTATTGAGCGCGAACGCGGCGGCAAAGCGTATTGGCCTGTTCCGTATCCGTCTGAGGCAGAAGCAGCGCGAATTCGTCTCCGCCGATGCGAAAAGCGAAGTCTGACGCGCGCAACGTTTTTCGCAAAGTGGCTGCAGCGAGCTGCAATATCTGATCGCCTTGCAAATGGCCGTGGCGGTCATTCACTTCTTTGAGCTTGTGGACGTCGAGGATTACTACGGCGAGCTGGTGGCCGTAACGTTTCGCACGATTCAATTCTTTGTCGCAGTATTCGTCGAAAAGACGGCGATTGTACAGGCCGGTTAGCGGGTCGGTCGCCGCGTTGATCTGAAGCTTCTTGAATTCTTCGTACTCCATCAGAATGGGGACGCGCAGGAAATTCGTGGAAGCCAGGACATCAACCATCGCTGTCTTCAACGAAATCTTTTTCCCGATGCTTTCGGCTAGCTCGCGACGACGGATTAAAATTCGTTCCCAATATTCATTGGCTTGTGCGTCGGAAAGATCGATGCGCGCAATGGTGCGAAAAAATTGGCGTAAAAATTGACCGCGAGCGGAGTCCTCGAGACCTTCCAAGGTCTCGGCGAGAACCTCGAGATAGGAGTCTTCCGCAGAAGGCTGTGGAGCCAAGGATTCGGGCTGGGGCATCAATGGGTTCCGGAAAAGTTCTAGCTTCCCTAACTAAGGGGCCACTGCGGGGGCAGAGGACTTACAGCAAGGGACAGTCCAATCTCTGAACAGAATGCTGAACCATAGAAGACACGTAAGTTACTGCCAGAAGGAAAATTACACGGTTTCTGCAGGACGTCAATGGCGAATTGAGGGCGTAGGCCGAGTGAGAATGTAAATGGATTCCACTTTGTGGCAACGCCAAGTCATAATCGGCCGGAGAGACTTGTGGAAAAGCGGTGCGATAGGAAAACCTTGCGGAAAAGACTTAGCCAATCGGCTTCAGAAATTCGACTCCAACCAGGTAAACATCGCCTGCCTGCTGCTGCCTTTTCACTCGCGCCTGGATCGGCGGCATGCCTGCGGGAACTAAGCCTGTGGAAGTAATCGAAGGTGCCGGGATTGTGAGGGTAATGATTTCGTTCACCCCTAAGGAACGAGGACAAGTAAGAAAAGCCCCTAAACCGCTGACGTCTAAAGTCTTAGCTAGCTCCAGAAACTGTTCATCATGCGCATCTCGTCCACGGATGAACATCGGCACCTGCAGATGGATTCGCTGGAAGCGCCTACGCTCTTCATAGAGCGGGGCCATACTTACTTTGTGGTGAAGAACGTTTTCCGACACGCCCATTAGTACTCCAGTTTTAGTACTCACACTAGTACGCAATTTGAATGCAACTTCTTGCAGTCGGTAAGCCAAAACTTAAATAACACATTATCAGCGGATTACAAGCGCCTGAAATCCCGGGAGACCGTGACCCCGAGTCAATTGGGCAAATATACTCCAGTAGATTTCCAATTTTATGCAAGTGCATAGCGCAAACTAGGACGTATTTACCATTGACTCCATTCCGAGGCTTTGCGAGCATGAGTCTCCTTGAGCGCGGTCCCTTCGCCAGTCGCGAAAAACTCAAGAGTGGTGTCTTCGCCCCTGCGACAAGTCCCCAAGGGAGGGGAATTTGACGAATAGCCTCATAGCGGACCCACAGGCTACCGGCCAGCAGGTTTTTCACCTGGTGGCTAGTCTGTTAGACGCATTTGACCGTCCATTGGTGGTCGCAGACCGAGCGGGCCGAATTTTGTTTACGAACTTGCATGCCCAGGATCAACTTAGCCCCAACGGAACATCGTCCAAGATAGAGCTGAACCTCTTCAGAGATATTCTGCGTGCTGATCGTAAGGGCATCGTGGATCAGTTGGAAAGCGGCGAACAAGAAGTGAATCTTCAAGTGGATTCGCCGGCGGGGAAGAGCCGCGCGAGAGTTCGCTGGCTCCCGGAACCGGATTGGCTGGTTGTTTACGTAGAACCAACCGCGCCGCAATCGCTAGCCAACGAAGCAGAGATGCGGCAGACGGTGCAAGAGTTGATGCAAGAGCGCGAGATTACCTACCGGAATCTTCTCGCGGCGTACTTGCGGCTTCAAGAAGTGAATCGGCAGAAAACGGTTTTTCTAGCTTCGGCCGCACATGAGTTGAAAACTCCTTTGGCGGTTATGAAAGGCTATTACGATCTTTTGCTGTCGGGTTCGCTGGGAAAACTTACAGATCGCCAGCGCGACATGCTGCAGGAATCGAAAGAAAGCTGCGACCGTTTGGTGCGACTGGTTTCCATGTTCCTGAATTATTCGGCGCTCGAAAGCGGAAAATTGGTATTGCAGTTACGCGACAACGATTTGCGGGATTGCATTAATGACCTTACCTGCCGCTGGCAAGACGCGTTTCAGCGCGCGAAAGTGCATCTGGACATAAAAATTCATCCGGACTTGCCGTCGTTTAAATTCGATTACCAAAAAGTGCAGCAATGCGTTGCCAATCTGCTGGATAACGCGCTAAAGCACACGCCGCCGGAAGGGGCTGTTACTTTAGTTGCCGAGCCCCATTTCTGGGAGCGGCGAGTCTCAGAGGCGTCACCTTCCACCGATCGCCGGCGTGACAGCGGCATGCGCGCTAACAGCGTCCTAATTTCGGTTGCAGATACGGGCGGAGGAATTGCCGCGGAATTTCATCAGGAGATTTTTGAGGAATTCGTGCGTGTTGATCCATCCTCTTCTGGCATGGGCTTAGGCCTGGCGATTACTAAGCGTTTGATTCAAGCTCACCGTGGAAAAGTATGGGTTGATAGCGTGCTAGGAAGCGGAAGCTCATTTTCATTTTTGCTTCCCATTAACACCGAGTAACTCGAAACATTGATTTATTGGAACGGACCAGTTCGTTCCCAGGGACATACGATGGCCGAAAAAGAAAAAATTCTGGTAGTGGACGACGAACCGAGTATCCGAAAGTACCTTCAGACGCTTTTGGAAGTGGATGGTTACGACGTCGAAACCGTTCCGGGCGGCAAAGAAGCGCTGGAGAAAGTCGGCGCCGGTTTACGTCCGCATTTCATTATCCTCGACGTATTGATGCCCGAAATTGACGGGCTCGAGACTTTGCGTCAGTTGATGCAAATTGACCGCACTCTCAATGTAATCATGCTTTCCTGCTCGAACGAGGTAACCACGGTAGTCGAAGCGATCCGGTTAGGCGCTCTCGATTACTTGACCAAGCCATTCGAGAAACCGGAACTCGACGCGGCATTCTTGAAGTGCCGCCAGAAACAACAGTTGCGTTCCGAAAACAAAGCGCTGCGCGAATATTGCGAAGCACTCACCGAGGATCTTTCCTTCCTCGCTGCCAGCCCGCAAATGCTGAAGATTCGCCAGCAGATTTTGCAGATTGCTCCGGTCGATGTGCCGGTCTTCATCAGCGGAGAGAGCGGAGTGGGTAAGGAAGTGGTGGCGCGGATGATTCATCTTCGCTCCACGCGGCGCGTGCAGGCGTTTGTAAAGGTGAATTGCGCGGCGCTTCCCGGAGAATTGCTTGAATCAGAGCTCTTCGGTTACGAACAAGGCGCTTTCACCGGCGCGGTGCGCTCTAAGCCGGGAAAATTCGAACTGGCCAACAAAGGGACAATCTTTCTCGACGAAATCGCGGAGATGAGTCCGCATCTTCAAGCCAAGCTTCTGCACGTTCTGCAGGACGGTCAATATTCGCGGCTCGGTGCTCGTGCTGTCGTAAACGTGGATGTGCGAGTGCTCGCGGCTACCAACATGGATGTGAAAGAAGCCATGCGCTCGGGCCGCTTCCGTGAGGACCTCTATTACCGTTTGAACGTTCTCTCGATTCATATTCCGCCGCTACGCGAACGCACCACGGAAATACCGCTGCTATTCCGCCATTTCCTGGTGAAATACAGCGAAAAATATCAGAAGGCCGCTCCCGATCCTTCCAAGCATTTGATCGAAGCAGCCCTGCGGTACCCATGGCCGGGCAACTTGCGGGAACTGGAAAATTTCGTCAAACGTTACGTCATTCTGGAGGATGACGAAGGCAGCTTCCGAGAATTGCTGGAAATGACAGGCCAACAGCAGCGATTGATCCCGCGCGATGCCGCTCCGGCGCCAAAGGAACAGGGCCTGAAAGCGCTCGTGCGCGGTTTGAAAGACGAAGCTGAAATGGAAGCGATCGCCGACGCGCTTGAAAAAACGAATTGGTGCCGCAAAGATGCCGCAAAAATGTTGGGTATTAGCTACAAAGCGCTACTTTACAAAATGCGCCAATTCAATTTGGATTCCGGGCGCGGTGCGCGCTCTGCGGCGGCGAAGGCTGCTCGAGAGGCTGCTGCGAAAGAGGCCGAGGCAAAAGAAAGCGCACCGGCGATTCGCGGGTCGTAGTCACAGAAACATTTCTTGTGTGGGATTCGGAATAGTCGTTCGAGGTCGTTGCGCGTCGATCCCTTGAACGACCTCTCCAGGAGCTCACGGCCGTAGTACTGCTGAGGCCTAATACTCCGTAGTCCTATTACGGGCAAATACTTGCACAGGCAAAGTGTTGCATATGTAGGGCACATTCAAAGAAATAGCTCTTCCACCCTGCTGCTAATTTGGTCTAGTATTCCGCTCCGACACAACGTTTTCCTAAATTCCGAATATGGAAAACCGACCGAGATCTCACCCCCAGCTGGGATCTTGGAAACGGTAGTTGCTGTTTTCAAAGGGTTTGCTTCGAGCGCCATTTTTTGGCTAAGTTATGCTTGATGAAATCCTTAGGTCCCTGATAGAGCACGTTCAAAGCTAAACACTTAGTGCACTTTGGAATAGGGATTGCTACTCTCACGACGGGGGTTGATGTGAACTTCAAAATTCTCTTAGCGGAGCACCAGGGATGACGGAACGCCGCATGGCACGACGGTACGATCTTTCCCTGCCGGTTAGTGTTCGCCTTCCCATCAATCGGGAGCCTGGGGCGCATGACGGTCAGACCCGGGACATCTCAACTCGTGGCGTTTACTTCATTATGGAAAAGGATCTCGCTCCCGGCACTGAAGTGGATTTCACGCTTACTTTGCCGGCGGAAATCACCCGCGGAACGGAAGTCTTCGTTCGGGCTCATGGACGCGTAGTTCGTGTCGACAAGCAAAAAGATGATCAGCGCGAATCTATCGGAGTAGCCGCGGTGATCGAGCGATACGATATTATTCGCGGCGAAGCATCTCCCAACTAACACCCCAGTTTTCTGAAGTTTGGTGGAAGCGGTCTGCGCTAAAATGCGGCCGTTTCCACCCCATTTTTTTCGCCCGGGCCTAGCCCGCTTATTTCTTATCCCTTAGCATTTTCACTTATCCGGAATCGAGGATGAATCACACTTGTTTTTGGCCCACATCTTGCAATTAGGTGGGAGTCGGAGTTAGGCTCGACAAGGCTGCATCGCGTGGCTGGCGTGCGAAATCGGCGAACGGAGAACCTATGAAAGTAGCGGACCTGATTGCTTCGCGTCGCGAAGTTTATTTTGTTTCGGAGGAAGCCACGGTTTACGATGCTGCTCGTTACCTGCGCGAGCGGCAGGTCCGCGCCGTGGGAGTTTGCGACAAACAGGGCGTTCTTCTCGGCGTGATCTCGCAAAGCGATGTATCAGACAAAGTCGCTGCTGAAAATAAATGCCCAGCCTGGATGCGTGTCTCCGAGATTATGACGCGCCAGCTAGTGAGCGCGACGCCCGATACTTCGCTGGAAGATTGCCTGCGATTAATGGAACAGCACGGCATCTATCATTTGGTCGTGCTCGATAATCAAAAAGGTTATCGCGGAATGATTTCGGTAACTGACCTGCTTCAATTATTTGCTTCCGACCAAAAAGCCCGAGCGGACATGCTGGAAGCTTTGATTTTCCCACAGCGCTAGCCGATTGGTGGGTCAATAGCCGACTATCGTTAATCCTCGACATTAACTGTTACAGGCTCGTACTATTTCTCTTTGCGGCGGAGTTGCGAAGTCTTCTGCTCCGGGCGCTCTAACTGTGGAAAAGATACGGCTGAGCTTCTTGGAACGAATTGGGAAATGGCCTTCCCGAAAGTGCCCAGGATTTTCTAATTTTCAATCGGGTTGAGTACTATGACGCGACTGCCCGCCCTGCTCTTGTTCTCTTCAATTTCGCCAGCAAGATATAGAAAATAGGTTGATTGAGTTCTCATCATAGGGCTATCATATTTTCGGCCAGAACCCTCTCTTTAGCGTCGTTTGGCGTTTTATGTGCAATGCAGTTGTAGGGCAGATACCCATCTAGTTCAATCCAGTTAGCTAGGCGTTCATGGCATCCACCGCGGAAGCGAAAGCCTTACTCCAAAATCACCCTGTTGAACTACCACCGGAACACGTGTATTTCGGGCCGTCGGAGACTATGCAGGCGGTGAGGCAAAAAGTTTATCGCGCCGCGGGTCTGAATGTTCCGATTCTGGTCTTGGGTGAAAGCGGCACGGGTAAAGAGGTGCTGGCACGGTTTATCCACGAGCGCTCCCCATGGCACGAAGGGCCTTTCGTCAAAGTGAATTGTCCCGCGATTCCGGGAACATTGCTTGAAAGCGAGCTATTTGGATTTCAGAAGGGTGCCTTTACCGGCGCGAACGCGGCGAAACCTGGCCGGATGGAAATGGCGCAGGGTGGCACGCTTTTCCTGGACGAAATCGCTGAACTCGATGCCAGCCTTCAGGCCAAGTTGTTGCACGTCCTGCAAGACGGCCACTTCACGCGAATCGGCGATCATGAAGAACGGCGCATGGATGCGCGGGTCATTTGTGCTACAAACCGCGTGCTGGCGAAAGAAATCGAAAGCGGCGGATTTCGCGCCGATCTTTTTTATCGCATCAACGTGATCACGCTGACGCTTCCGGCTCTTCGCGATCGCCGCGAAGACATTCCCTATTTAGTTGAATATCTACGTGAGCAATTCAATCGGCGATTCAAACGCGAAGCCGGCCCAGTCTCCAAAGACGTTCTTCAAATCCTGCATCAGCGCGACTGGCCCGGCAATATTCGCGAGCTGGAAAATTGCATGGCGCGCTACGTTATTCTTGGATCGGAAGAGGCGTTCCATTCCGATCGCCATCAGCAGGAAAAAAAGCCTTTAAGCTTTGCCTTCGAATTAAACGAAGACGGCAACATTCCTTTGAAGCGTATCGCGCAGCAGGTAACACGGCGCATGGAACACGATGTCATTCTCAAAGTTCTGCAAGCGAACCATTGGAATCGGCGCAAGGCCGCTGAGGTTTTAAAAATCAGTTACCGCGCTTTACTTTATAAAGTTCGCCAAGCGGGCCTTCCTGCTAAACGGCCATTGCGCAAGCCTGATGCATCACCTGCCGATCTCGCAGGAATCGACGAATCCTCGTTGCTCGATTAATTCCGATTAATCTAAATCGGATTAGAAACGCTGCTACTGCCGGTTCTACAAACTCGTTTCTTAGTGTGGTCTAAGTTGTCTTGAGTCGTATTGATTACCCCGTATCTGGTATGAAATCACCCGTTCTGTCCGTCTTGCCCCTGCCGTTCAATTCCGTTAGCCTACCCTACGATGGCAAAAGGTTCCCCCAAGATGAGTTTGAAGGTCTGCCTTCTCTCGCCCCATCCAATGGTGCTTGAGGAGTTTCGCCGTGTGCTGGCGCCCTCAGGCTGCCAGATCGTGTCGCGTCAGCTTGATTCCATGCTTGCTCCCGATCTTCGCAATCTCGAAGTTCCTCGTGCGGCCGTATATGTGGTGGACGCTCATGCGGCTCGTCAAGCCACCGGCGCGCTGCTGGCGAATATTCTCGATCACAACACTACGGCTCGGCTGCTTGTGGTGGGGGATAACCTGAAGGAAGCCGAAAGTCACACTCTGCTTCGCCAGGGCGTAAAAGGAATTTTGAATTACGAAGAAGCGCGAGAACAGCTCCCGCGGGCGTTGCCGCTGGTGGCTTCGGGCGGCTTCTGGGTACCGCGAACGGTTCTTTCGCGCTTCGTTGATTCGATTTTGAATTCCACACAGGGACGCCGTCTGCGCGGAAATTCACCCACAGAACTAAGCCGCCGCGAACAGGAAGTTCTCAGCGCGCTCTTGGAAAACCTGGCTAACAAGGAAGTAGGCGATCGTTTGCATATCTCAGAACGCACCGTGAAATTCCACGTTTCCAATCTGCTGGCAAAATTTGGAGTGCGCCGCCGCGCCGATTTGATTCTGCTGTGCTATCAGCGCCGAGGCGTCGAACCTTAAACCTTCGCATTACCTTGCCGTTGGTCGTTCCAGCGTAAATTCAATTCCAACCTAAAGGCTGCTATAATTTCGTTTGGCATTTTGCTGCAAGAACGCTCTTACGCATGGCTGCATTTTCAATCGAAAACTTTGGTTGTCGCGCCACTGAGGCGGATGCCGCGGCGCTTCGTCACGGTTTGCTGGCCAAAGGATTTCACCTCACCGACGATCAATCTTCTGCTGACCTCGTGGTGCTCAACACGTGTACGGTGACGGTCGCTGCGGATTCCCAGGCACGTGAGGCGGTGCGCAAGATCCATCGCGCCAATCCTGCCGCACATATCATTGTCACCGGTTGTTACGCACAACGCGCTCCAGAGGAAATCGCAGGGCTGGAAGGTGTCACGTGGGTGATCGGGAATTCGCATCAGACGGAAATTCCCAAGATCGCCGTAGGTTTGATCGACCAACCTGGTGAGGGAATTTCCCCAGCAGCACTTCTCACACAGAAAGATTTCGTGCCGACCTCACTGCTCGACGACGGCCAAATGTCGCTTGCGCGGGGTCCCGCGAAAATATTAACTGGAGATATCTTCGCGCAGACTTCCGTGCAAGTGGCGCCGGCCGGAATTGGCGAAGGCGATCGCACGCGGCCGGTTCTGAAAATTCAGGATGGCTGCAACAACCGCTGCTCCTATTGCGTGATTCCGTTTGTTCGAGGACGCAACCGCAGCTTGTCGGCTGATGTAGTGGTTGCTGAAGTGCAAAAGCTGGTCGCGGCCGGCTCGCGAGAAATCGTTTTGAGCGGAATTAATCTTGGCGCGTACGGACGCGACCTTATGCCGCGTACGAGTCTGTTCGATGTGATCCATCGCATCCTAGAAGAAACTGATTTGGAACAACTTCGCCTGAGTTCCATCGAGCCGCAGGACGTCATCGAAGAACTGATTTCGCTTATTACAGGGTCGCCTCGTCTGGCGCCTCATTTTCACGTGCCACTGCAATCGGGTTGCGATCGTATTCTTCGAGCCATGCGCCGCTGGTATCGAGCTGGGCACTATGCCGAGCGGGTGAAACGGATTCGGCAAATTTCGCGAGATGCTGCAATAGGCGCAGATGTGATCGTTGGCTTTCCTGGAGAGACGGACGAAGATTTTCAAGAGACTGTTGAGATGATAGAACAACTGCCGTTTACATATCTTCACGTGTTCTCCTTTTCCGCGCGGCCCGGCACAGAAGGGGCAAAGCTCGGAGAAACCGTTCCAGCAACGGTTATCCGCGAACGCGCTCGTGCCTTGCGCGCACTCGCAGGTAAAAAATCGTCTGAATTTCGAGCGACGCAGGTGGGCCGCGTTTTTCGTGCGCTGACCTTAGTTGGCGGCGAAGACAGTTGGACGCCGGCGTTGACCGCAAATTATCTGAAGGTTCGAATTCCCGGCCAGGTGCCCGCCAACGAATGGCGTGAAGCGTCCGTCCTTTTAGACGAGACCTCGACGGAAGATTACGCGGCGGCTAGTTTTCAAAAATAACTTCAGCAAGCGCGAGATTTCCGCTGTGTGTAATCGTGACGGAAATGTTTTTTACGCCCAGCCCGTCCGCAATGCGTTTTGCAGCACCTTTTAGGGCGAGGGACGGCTTTCCGCTGGGTTCTCGTATTATCTCGATATCACGCCACCGCACTCCGCGCCGCCAGCCTGTTCCCAACGCTTTCATCGCGGCTTCTTTCGCTGCGAAACGCCCGGCATAGCGTTCAAACTTATTACGATGGCTTTCGCAGTAGGCCACTTCGGCTGGGGTGTACAAGCGTTCGAGGATAGACGCGCGGTGGCGCGTAATTGCCGCTTCGATCCTGTCGATTTCCGCGATGTCCAATCCGAGCCCGACGATCAATCTTCTCTCCTTCAAAACGCCACGCGCTTAAAGTTGAACCTTTGTGGCGATCCAAGCGTGTCTGAAACCGCGATTATCTTATAATTGATTTGCTCCGAGTGCTTCGCAACCGGGGCGATCACATATATGACTCCTGTTGCGGCCAAGAACAAGCCTTCGACGCGGAATGTGCGAAAGAAAACTGCTCCGTTGATTTTGCGTCGGGCGCGCGGTTTGCAAATCCTGGAAGCGCCGCAGCTCGCGCGGCTGAGTTGGCTCGTTCACGGATTCAGCACGCGGCTGGCGGGCGTTAGCGAACTAGAAGCGAATCATGACAGCGGCAAAATCACCGAAAATGTTTTGAATCTGGGTTTCACCGATTGGGACACTCGCGAGCGCGTTCTCAATAACCGGCAAAACTTCTTCGCAACTTTGAAGGCCAGCGGCATGCGCGTATTTGCTCTGCGCCAAATTCATTCAGATCTCGTTCACGTTGTGAGTGCCGCGAACTCCCAGTTGTCCGCGGAGGCGCCTAAAGGCGATGCTCTTATCACAAACCAGTCCGGCCTCTTGCTGGTTGTGCAAACGGCTGATTGCGTCCCTATCCTGCTCGCAGACAAAAAGCGCCGTGCGATTGCAGCGATTCATTCCGGATGGCGCGGCACACGCCAACGCATCGCTGAAAAGGCCCTGGGACGCATGCAGATGGAATTTGGAACGCATCCGCAAGATGTGTTCGCCGCATTAGGACCTGGGATCGGACAGTGTTGCTTTGAGGTGGGCCCGGAAGTCGCAGCGGAATTTGCGGCAAAGTTTCCAGAGGCACGCGAATGGTTTAAAGGCCCTTTTGATGCGCTCGCTCGCGGCGATCACGACCCGAATTGGCTTCCCTGGCTCACTATGCGCCCGCCAGGTCACCAACTTCCTGAACCGCGAGCCCACCTTGATCTGATTGCGGCGAACCGCGCGATTCTGGGCGCTGCTGGAGTATTGCCACGCAATATTTCTTCTTCAGTGTTCTGCACTGCTTGCCGCACGGACCTTTTCTTCAGTTATCGGCGCGAGCGTGTTACCGGACGAATGATCGCGGCGATTGGGATTCGATAATGGTCGCGACACCTTGGAAGGTTTCGAAACAGATCAAGCTTAAAGAGGTGCCTGCGAAATTTGCGACAGGATTGTCTTGGCTAGCACATGGTTAGATTCAAGTAGCGCGAGTTGGCCGCAAGCAGCCATTACATCCTGGCCGCGCGAATAGCGCACGAAAGCGCGCAATCCTTTGTCCGTAAGAATTCTTCGAAACTCTTCGACCCGCGCTGCATCCGGCTTTTCAAACGGCAACTCGCCCGGATTCCATGGGATCAGATTTACTTTAGCGCACAGATTTGCCAGCAGCCTGGCGACACGCCGGGCGTCTTCCGGAGAGTCGTTCAACCCGCCGAGCAAGACGTATTCAAACGTAAGGTGTTCCCAGGGCCGCAGCGGATATCGTTCGCACGCTTCGATCAGCTTTTCGATGGGATACTTTCGATTGATGGGCATGATTTTGTCGCGCTGCTCGTTCGATGAGGCGTTCAGTGAAATCGCAAGCTTCGGCCGAATTTTTTCCAAACCCAGCTTCTCGATGCCGGGAATGATCCCGCTGGTGGAAAGTGTTGTGTGTTTCGGAGAGATGGCCAGGCCGTTTGGGTCAAGCAATATGCGAAGAGCGCCAATTACGGCATCGTAATTCAGTAGCGGCTCACCCTGTCCCATTAATACGACGTTCGTTTGCGGCTTCAGCGCTGTACGATTTTCTTCCAATGCCAGCAAAACCTGTCCGATAATTTCGCCGGCACTAAGGTTGCGTATAAGCCCGAGAGTAGCGGTCAAACAAAAATGACAGTCAACGGCGCATCCCGCTTGGGTGGAAATGCAGATCGTTTGCCGGCTTTCCTCCAGCATGAATACGGTTTCGACTGTCGCGGTCTTAACACTTGTATTTGCGCCCTCATCCGACGCGCCCAATAATAATACGTAGCGTACGGTTCCATCATCTGACCGATAGGTCCGCAAAATTCTGGGCAGCTCAATAACTGCTTCGTGCGCGAGGCGTTCACGCAGGGCAGCCGGAAGATTGGTCATCGCGCCGAACTCGAATCGGCGTTCGGCATAAAGTGCGTGATAGAGTTGCGCACCGCGATAGGCTGCCTCGCCCAATCCCTGCAGAAATTCGCGAAGCTCGTTCAGCGACTTTCCTAGAAGATGCACACCGTTTTTTGGGAATTCTGAAGCCATTCTGGGTTAATGATAGCACGCTCTTCAGTGCGCTTTTTTGCTGCCGTTCGACGAAGGGCGTTGCTATAATGTCGAAACAACGCAGTCTTTTGTGTCTTATTTCCTCATGCGGGGAGGCGTGCCGGATGGAAACCCTGTCAATCGATCAATGGGTAACGCAACTTTGCGCGATTCCCGAGCCTGAATTTTCCATTTCGCGCGTATTCGATTTCACCGCACAGAAAGCTATTCAGCCGGAGACTCTTTCTCCCTATCTTTTTTACGCAAGGAGCCACTACACGCGAAACTTGATCTACAAATGCAATCTCTTTGAAGTGATGGCGATCTGCTGGGATATCGGGCAGGTCAGCCGCATTCACAATCATCGCGACCAGAATTGCTGGATGGTTACGCCCATCGGACGTCTGCGCGTTCAAAATTTTCGCGTGGATGAGCGCGACAAAGCTCATTCCACTTGCCACCTGATCCCGTCAGATGCTTACGACATGGATGCCGAACATCCCGCCGTGGTACAACCGGAAGAGCCGGTTCATCAAGTGTTGAATCTTCCGGAGTTTGGACAGCGCTCGACCAGCGTTCATATTTATTCCTATCCGTATTCTTCCTGCGAGGTTTATTCCATTGATAAAGGGGTGTATGCAGACGTTCCGCTTCATTATTCCAGCGAATACGGCAAACTTTCTCCCGATGAAAAATTGATGTAGCAGAAAGTTCTGTTCTTTTTTCGTAGCGAAGGGTGGAAACGTGGGGGTTCCCGCCATTACATTTTCATCCGCGCCATGTCAGAATATGTAAAACATGCCCAACACTGTGCAAGTCGATACGCCGCATAAAGTACAGAAGGAAGTTTTCTCCAACGGTCTCGTTGTAATCACCGAGCCAATGGAGCACGTCCATTCCGTTTCCGTTGGAATCTGGCTGCGCGCAGGTTCGCGGCGCGAGCCCACTGCGCTAAATGGTATTTCTCACTTCATCGAACACATGGTTTTCAAGGGCACCACGCGGCGGTCCGCGGAAGATATCGCGCGAGAAGTGGATAGTGTGGGCGGCATGCTGGACGCCTTTACCTCCAAAGAAATGGTTTGCTTCAACACGCGTGTTCTCGACGAACACTTGGCAAAAGTGTTCGACGTGATTGCGGACATGGTTCTGGAGCCCAAATTTGCCGAAGACGAAATCGAACGCGAAAAATCAGTGATCCTGGAAGAAATTCGCATGACTCAGGACAATCCCGAAGACCTGGTGCATGAGCTATTCACCCAGAATTTTTGGTATCCCCACCCGCTTGGCAAACCCATTCTCGGCACGCCCGAAACGGTGGGAGCTTTTTCGCGCGATACCCTGCGCACCTGGTTTCACGAGCGATATTCCCCGAACAACATGGTCATCACTGCCGCGGGCCATTTAACCCACGCGCAACTTCTTGATCTTGTGGGCGAACGCTTTGCCAACCGCCCTGCTGGGAATCCCTTGACTCCTGAATCTACGCCGGTCGCCGCCCCACACATTACCGTGCGCACCAAACATGAGCTGGAACAGGTACATCTTTGCCTGGGCGTGTCGGCGCTGCCCATGACCGACCAGCGCCGCTTTGCTGTCTCCGTGCTGAGTAACGTTCTTGGCGGCGGCATGTCCTCCCGGCTATTTCAGAATATTCGCGAGCGCCAGGGCTTGGCTTACGCGATTTTCAGCGAAATGAATTCTTATCGCGATGCGGGAGTGCTTTCGGTTTATGCCGGAACGTCCTTAGAAACTGTTTCACAGCTCATTCGCTCAGTGCTGGAGGAGTTTCGCCGAATGAAAGACGAGCCGCTCCCGGAAGAGGAGCTGCGGCGCGCGAAAGATCATCTGAAAGGCGCCACGCTTCTGGCCTTGGAAGGCACTGGCCAGCGAATGAACAGTCTCGCTCGCTATCACATTTATTTTGACCGTCACTACACCGCGCAAGAACTGATCGCCATGCTGGAGGAAGTTACTGCAGCGGATGTGCAGCGGCTCGCTCAGGACTTTTTTCAGTCCGAGCGCATCGCCGCGTCCGTGGTCGGCAATCTGAACGGTTTTCAACTAACCCGCGACCAGCTTGTCCTTTAACTCATGCTCTGAATCCCGCCAGTTGACGTAGGCTCCACAGTTTGCCATCATCTTCGCGGTTCTTGCGCGCGTCTCGCTGCTGCAGAACCTGACTGAGGGAAGCGATCTCGTTCCGCGTATCCATTCTGGCGTCAGGAAGCACGGGCAACTGCACGTTGCTCGAGACAGGCCATACCACTCTCCTCGTTGATGCCGGCTTAGGCCGTAAGGAAATGCTCCGGCGCTTTGAAGCGCTGGGCCGCCCGCGTCCCGAGCATGTAGACGCCGTCCTGATCACCCACGAGCACAGCGATCATTCCAGCGCCATGGCGCAGATGGCGCGCGAGTGGAAATGCCCCGCCTACTTGACCGAGCTAACCCACCGCGAAATTCTGAAATTGTGCGAGGACGGTCCGGTAAGAAAAATCGAACGCATTGAATACGTTCGCTGCGGCGCGCCATTCGAAATCGGCGACATCGAAATAACTCCGTTCACGATTCCGCACGACGCTGCTGATCCGGTGGGCTATTGCTTCCGCTCGAATGGAACTAAAGTTGTGATTGTTACCGACCTGGGCTACATGCCCGAGCTGGTGAAACATTATCTGCGCGAAGCCGATTTGCTTATTCTCGAGTCAAATCACGATCTCGAGATGCTAAAGGTTGGGCCGTACCCTTGGTACATCAAGCAACGCGTGATGAGCCGCACCGGGCATCTTTCAAATGCGGTAGTAAGCGAATTTCTGGCGGATACGGAAGTATTCGACGGGCACGCTCGCCACGTCATCCTCGCGCACCTCTCTGAGCAAAACAATAATCCCGACGTTGCGCGCATTTCCGCCGAAGAAGCGCTCGGGCGCCGCGCCGCGGAATTCGCTTTCCATGGCACATTGCATGTTGCATCGCAACGAGTTCCCCTTGGCCCCTTTGAGCTGTAATCCTTAGCGCGATTCTTCGCGTCGCGAAAGACTCTGGAAAAAAAGATCATGCACGGTACGCGTGCGGCCTGATTCCAAATCAGCATTGCGAACGATGTCCAGTCGCGCGTCGAAAAGATTATCCGCTGTGAAGGCTACGCCTGGCGCCACTTCAATTTGAACCAAATCCGCGCCGCTATAGCCTTCACCCGCTATTTCCCGCAATCCGCGGCATTGATGGCATATGCCGGATTTATTGATCAGCGCGCATAAACCATCGTAGTCCTCGGTCATTTTTGCCCGAGCCGCCGCTAGCCGATGACGAAACATAGGCTCAGAGACACTTAGAATTTTGGCCGCTTCCTCACTGGTGAAACCGAGCACTTCCTTGAGCATCACAGCCGCTTGTTCCTCGGGGGGAAGAGTCCGAGAAATGCAGGAAAAACAGAAGGCAATGTGCTCGCGAATTTCAAACCGAAATTCTGGCTGATGCATCATTCCGACCAGTTGCTCGATTCTTTCAGGATCAGCCGTGGCCTCTTCTTCACCGAGACACTGCGCTTCAACCCGCCAACGCTTCCGTTTGCGCAAATGATCGAGACAAACGTGGGTTGCGATGCCAAAGACCCAACTTTTGAATCTCGCCTCACCGCGATATTCGCGGATATTTTCGAGAACGCGCACCAACACGTCTTGAAGCAAATCTTCGGCATCCTGCCGCAGCGTGACCATTCGGTAGATGTAACCGAAGAGCGGTTTGCGCCAGGGATCGAGCAGCGAATCGAACGCATTCTGGTCGCCGTGGCGTGCTCGCTCCACGAGCGCGACTTCTTCGTCCGCCGGAATTTGCGGTAGAGGATAAACCGGCATTTGTTTCTCCTGAAGACGGCGAAGCCGCGACAGTTTACACCTGCCATCCGTCGCGGCCCATCCGGTTTATGAGTTTAGGAATGCATCAGCAGTTGACAAAGTTGCAAGCGGTTGCCGGAAGGATCGCGAAACGTAGCAAGTTTGACCATACCCGGAACTTCTTCAATCTTGCCTTCGAACGAAACACCGCGGGACTCCAAGCGTCTTCGTTCGTCCTCAATGTCGGGTACTTGCAATACGACCGTTGCGCCGGGTTCCTTGCCCGCGCGCGGATTTACCGCCAGCCCGATCGAGGCTTCTCCTTCGCCTCCGGCAAATTCCGCCCACTGCTCCGTCTCAAACGTCTTTTTCAATCCCAGCGACTCGCCGTAAAACTTCTTAGCTTGCTCGAAATCCTTCACACTGAACCATGAAATTGTAACTTTCATTGTATTCTCCTCGGTTTTGAATTTGTGCTGCTGTGATCTATGTCGTTCGGCGAAGTAGTTTCCGCCAACTTAATGAAACCACTGCGTTTACGGTTGCCTGTGCCGTAGCGTTAGAGCAGAAGAGGCAATACCTTGCTTGCTGGAAACAATTACTTGAATCTTGCCATTCGACATGCCACTTTGATCTGCACGGTGGGACGTGATGCGAAACAGAGAAATCACAAAATCTAAATGTTACGAAGCTAGTAAATGGTTTGCCAACCTCGACCGAGCTAAACACCCATCCTTTCATGGAAGACGGGCGAAAACAGCCCGCAGCGCCGTAGATTCGGTATGATACCAAGAGTGGATCTACCCGCCACGGGAAGGGTTAGGGAGGCAAACTTGATTGGACGGTATACGCGCGCCGAGATGGGCCGCGTTTGGAGCGAAGACAATCGCTTTCAGAAGTGGCTGGAAGTTGAGCTTGCCGCCACTGAAACGCTAGCGGAAGCGGGCATCGTTCCCCGTGAAGCTGCGGCAAAATTGGGCGAACGCGCGCGCATAGATGTAGCACGCATCAACGAGATTGAAGCAAAAGTTAAGCATGACGTGATTGCGTTCACCATTGCGGTGCAGGAGTCGGTAGCGGATCCAGAAGCGGCGCGCTGGCTGCACTACGGGCTCACGTCGAACGATGTGGTGGACACCGCGCAAGCGCTCCTCGTTCGTGAAGCTTCACAGTTAATCGAAAAAGACCTGGATGCGTTTGGCGAAGTGCTCGAGCGGCGCGCGTGGGAGTTTAAAGATACACCGGAAATAGGGCGCACGCATGGCATTCATGCTGAGCCCATCACGTTTGGCTTAAAAGTGGCGAACTGGTACGCGGAAAATCGTCGCGACCATACGCGCTTCAAGGCGGCGGCAGAGCAGATGGCGGTGGGGAAAATCTCCGGCGCGGTAGGCACGTGCACGCATCTTGGCCCGGAGATTGAACAAAAAATCTGCCAGAAACTTGGTTTGGCCACCGCACCCATCACTTCCCAGGTCATCGAGCGCGACCGCCATGCGCAGTATCTTTCCACCCTCGCGATCGTGGCGGCATCGCTCGAACGCGTGGCACAGGAAATTCGCCACCTGCAACGCACGGAAGTTCGCGAAGTAGAGGAACCCTTCGGCGGCGAACAGCGTGGCAGCTCGGCCATGCCACACAAACGCAATCCTGTTTCGAGCGAGCAGATATGCGGGTTAGCGCGTATCGTGCGGTCGAATTCCGTGGCTGCCATGGAAAACATCGCGCTGTGGCACGAGCGTGATATTTCGCACAGCTCCGTGGAGCGCGTAATTCTTCCTGATTCGACGATTCTGGTGGACTACATGCTGCATCGCACCACCGAAATTGTTCGCAACATGAAAGTTTTCCCGCAACGGATGCAACGTAACCTTGACTCCACCAGGGGACTGATTTTCTCGGGCCAGCTTTTACAGGATTTGGTGGAACAGGGCGCGCCGCGCGAAGATGCTTACAAGTGGGTGCAAAGTCACGCCATGTCCGCGTGGGAATCGGATACAAGTTTCCGGGATCGAATCGCGGCAGACGCGAATATCCGAAAATTTCTGGATGAAAAGGCTTTGGCTCACACATTCGATTTAAAGCGGCAGTTGCGGGCGGTCGATGCGATCTTCCGTCGCGTGTTTGGCGCAAAATCTTCCGTCGCCAGCTAATAAATCTTCCGAGACAGTCGAGTGGGTTAATTATTTCGGGGAATTCTCTTCCACCGGTGTGGATGCGCCTAGCTTTGCTTCCGACGTGAATTTCTTGTAATCGCTGTAGCGATCGATCTCGTTCTGTTTCACTTTAAAGAAGACCACACGTGCGGCGGCGTGAACTTCGGAATAAGAAGGCAGCCACACTTCATTGTTCACCATGGTTTGCTCGAGAACTAGATTGGAACCTTTGGATAGTGAGGCCAGAATCCCGCCGCCGATCTTCACATTGTCATTAAACCGAGCTTCCAGACGTGCCACATCGCGAGCTTGTTCGTCCACCCAAAGTACGCCGGAGAGTTTCTGCACGATGCTCTCAACCATTTTTTTCGGCTTGTAATCGGGGTTCGGCCCAAAATCGAAGACAATTACTTCCTGTCCACGGAAAAGTTCGCGACGCGGATTGGTGAAACGCTCGGCGCGGAGAAAGTCGGAAATCTGGGCCTGCTCCTCTTCGTCCTGTTTTGCCTGCTTTTTGGGGTCGTTTTGGAGTTCGGCTTGTTTTTTCTTTTTCTCGTCGAAGTCTTTGCCGAAGCGCGCATCTTCCTTTTTTTTCTCGTCGCCTTCCAGCGGCTTGCCGTCTTTGGCCAGGAGATGGCGGATTTCATATTCGCCAATGTAAAAAATGTCGTACTCTTTCACCGAACGCGAAGTGACCTGGCCGTTGGAATCCGTTTTTTCTTCTTCCTCATTCAAATGGCAGGTGTACTGCTTCAGGATTTCTTCGACCGTTCGTTGATTTTTATCGATGTCGAGCAGAAGTTTGGCTACCTCCGGCAGTGGGCGGCCCTCTCTAGGTGGAAAATCAAAAATAGAATCCTGTACCGGCGCATTCATTTCCACGCGTGTGACCGCAATTTGATAGATGTGGCCGACGCGGTGTAACTCAATGCGATTCGGTTCCAAGATGCCCTTTACCGGCTTATAATCGAAATAATCGATCTCCTCTGAAACTTCAGCGGGCTGCGTTCCGGCTGTTTGGGAATTTGCCTTGTCGCTGGCCAGCGAGAATTTCAACGCGGGAGGTGGAATTATCTCGCGAACGATCAGGTGGGTTTGCGTGTCGAAAAAAACTTCGCGTGTAACCCCTGATGCGATCGAGAATTCGACGTGATATGCCTGGCGCCCGGAAACATTTTCGATTCCCACGAGTCTCGCTCCGATCTTGTCTTTCTTCGCGCTCGCTAAATGCTCGTTCAAATAACGTCCGGTAGCCGTCCATTCAACCGCTTCCGCTCCAGTGAATGTATGCGGCGCTCCGCCAGCCTCTTGGCTCCAAGCGGACATTCCGTTGGAGGCGACAATGGTGTGCTGCGGCTCGATAAGAATCTCGGAATAGAATTTATTAGGCGCTTTGGTAATCAGGGAGTAAGAACCGCTAACCTCAGCAGATCCTTCCCTCAAGTTTCCGGTAATTGTCACGGTTTGAATCTTCGTCAGCGCTTTTGCGCCGCCTTCTGCATGCAAATAATCATCGATGATTTTCTGAGGGGTTTGGGCGTGGCAAGTGGAGATTGCGGTGAAGAGAAGCGTGAGAGTCGTGCTGAGCGACCTCAAAAAATAACTTTTCATGTTTTCGTTAACGCGTCAGGCGAATGAACACTTTACGAAGATACACAACACTCAGAATATGAAAAAGTTCCACAGCTTCGGGCTCTCACGCAATCAAACTCAGGCTATCACAACGCCGGAATGAGTTATTGGATGCGCTGGATGTAGCGAGCTTCTGAAGTGTCCACTTTCACCTTGTCGCCATTACCGACGAAAGGCGGCACGTTGATAACCAGGCCGGTTTCCAGCTTGGCGGGCTTCATCACCGCGCTGGCAGTGGCTTTCTGGATGGTTTGCTCGGTATCGACGACGGTCAGGTCAACCGTGTCCGGCAGGAGAACGCCGATGGGCTTGTCGTCGTAATACTCGATCTTCACCGGCAAATTGGGGATTAGGTAGTCCTTGGTATCGCCCACAATGTCATTTTGCAGGGCAAGCTGCTCATAGTTTTGCGAATTCATGAAGTGGTGGCCGTCGCCATCGCTGTAGAGGTATTCGAATTCGATTTCATCCACTGTGACTTTTTCGACGAATTCTTCCGCGCGGAAGCGATAGTCCATCATCGAGCCGGTGCGCAGATTACGCATCTTGGTCTGCATAGACCCGCGCTTGTTCCCGGGCGTGCGATGGTCCACGCTGTAAATCACGTGGAGATCGCCTTCGTGCATGATGATCATTCCGGGGCGCAATTGAGTGGACTTTAGCATCGGTGCTCCTGGGCTGTTTTTAAGACTTTTCTCCGCCGTCAGCCAAGCTTTTCGCAAACCTGCGGTTGAATGCAAGCAAACGGTGGGTGTTTCAACTGGGCGGCGATCGATCGCGAAGCCCTGCTCGGCGCGAATAGTGTGCGCCGTCGAAACCTCAATTATAGCGGCCATCCTGCAATCGGTCAAACCAGCAATCTGAACTCGCAGACGGGATTTAGGTCCAATTATCTAATACCGGCGCCTGAAATTTTGCACGTCGGTAGAGCACCCGCGGCATCGATGATCGGGCAGTCCCGAGTTCGGCACCAACCTCTGTTGTTATTTCGGAACGTTCCCTCGCGTTTACAGAAATTCCAGGGTGCAGCTAGCTTATGATCTGCTCTGTGGTTGTAGGAGCGGCTATAGGTAGCCGCGGCTGAAACATTCAACGCCATTGATCTATGTTAATGCCGCCGAGGCGTGAATGTTCAAGACTTAGGCGATCCAGAAGTCACAACAAATTTCCTGCAAGCGGTCTCCGACAGGTTGCTTCGCGTTCTGCACGGTCGCAACCTGCCAGCCAGGCCGGCTTTCAGCAAAAATTCCTTGGGAGGAAGAAATGAAAAAATTGTATCCAGGACTTGGGGCCTTGGTCCTTTTGGCGTTTTTCTCACTCGCAGCGCCGGGCTATGCGCAGACCGCTGCCGCGACAACAAAACCCGCCGTCCCGTCGAGGTATGAGGTCAGCAAAGAAGTCACGCTCAGCGCCACCGTAGAAAGCGTGCCTGAAAAATCTTCCAGCGGGTTGACGCAAGATTCCTTCCTGGTCATGCACACAAAATCAGGCATGGTC
>Ga0207015_1080_pt1 | contig 32527 bp, 29 predicted proteins | sample Alteio_BWMinCont_53_FD_153486 | JGI IMG/M metagenome (GOLD analysis project Ga0207015, IMG submission 153486) | Enriched cells from forest soil in Barre Woods Harvard Forest LTER site, Petersham, Massachusetts, United States -... | ecosystem: Environmental > Terrestrial > Soil > Temperate forest >...
CAGAATGCTTACGCGGGCTTGGTCGTAAGCAGCTTGAGTACATCGAGCTTGGCAACCGCCATGTTCGACAACGTTTCTGTGAGTTCCACGGCTAGTCCTGCTCCAGTCATAAGCGGAGTCTCCCCTGGAGCCGGGGTTGCGGGAAGCCAAACTGCGATTTCCGGTACAGGATTTGGGAGTACCCAAGGCAGTAGCGTAGTGGTGTTAAACGGCACACCGCTAACCGTCAACTCTTGGAATACGACATCCATCGGCGTCACCATCCCTGCCGGAGCAACGTCTGGCCCAATCGCCGTGGTCGTTGCGCCGAGTATGAATAGCAGTAATCCGTTCAATTTTCTTGTAGCCACTCAGCCGCTGCCATCGTGGATGGATGTGGATGTCGGTACGACTGGGCTCGCTGGGAGCGCGAGCTTCGCAAACGGTGTCTTCACCGTGAAAGGATCGGGGACAGGCGTAACCGGTACAGCGGACACGATGAACTTCTTGCTCCAACAGCTCTCAGGCGACGGAACGATTGTAGCTCGCTTGCTCAGCGTTAGCTCCGGCGCGCAAGCCGGTGTGATAATTCGCGAAACTCTCAATCCGAATGCTGCCGGTGGGTTCGTTTTCGACAACACTTATATGAACTTCACCTACCGGACCACGACCGGTGGAAGCATGAATAGTCAAGGCAACGCGGGCTTTCCGGGTCTTCCATACTGGATCAAGTTAGTCCGTGCCGGGAATACCTTCACGCCCTACAAATCGCCAGATGGCATCAACTGGAATCAGTTCGAGCCCAGCGAATCGATCTCCATGGCACAGAACGCATACATCGGGTTGGCGGTCAGTAGTCAGAGCACTTCGTCGCTAGCTACGGCGACTTTCGACAACGTCGAGGTTACTTCGGCGGCGAATCCCGGTCCGATGATCACGCGTCTTTCTGTTACTACTGGACCTGGCGGTAGCTCTGTGACCATTTTCGGGACCGGGTTTGGGGACGCCCAATCAAACAGTACGGTAACGCTGAACGGAACGCAGGTCACGGTGAATAGTTGGAGCGCCACGGCGATAGGCATCGTGATACCAAGTTCGGCGACATCTGGTCAGTTGGTTGTCTCCGTCGCTCCGGGCATGGATGACAGCAATCCCGTATTTTTTGAAGTGACTACTCAACCGTTGCCGACACCTTGGCTGAATCAAGACGTGGGGCCGACGGGATTGCAGGGAACCGCTACATTTACGAACAACAAATTTACGCTCAATGGCGCCGGCGCGACAATGGCCTCGACAGTGGATTCATTCCATTTTGTCTATCAGAGCTTGGCCGCTGATGGGTCAATCACAGCGCGGGTAACCAGCGTGCCATCAGGCTCGCCCTTGGCTGGAGTGATGATTCGCGAATCCCTGTCCGTAGGTTCCCCGAGCGCGTTCGTATTCTTTAGTCCAAACACAGCATACATGTACTACCGGACAACGGCGGGTGCGTCGAGCGCGTTTGTCAGCACAGGAATGGCCAACCCAGCTGCTCCTTACTGGGTCAGGATGGCTCGCAGTGGAAGTACGTTCACCAGCTACATCTCGCCGGACGGCTTTAACTGGACCCAGGTTGGTGCTAGCCAGTCGATCAACATGGCGCAGTCCGTTTTGATCGGCCTCGCGGTATGCAGCCAGTCGTCTGGCACTCTTTCCACAGTTACTCTCGACAACGTCTCAGTGACTTCGCCGCTTGCCCCAGCCCCGACGATTTCAAGTTTGTCTGCGACAACAGGATCGGTTGGGAGTCAAGTTTGGATTTATGGCAGCGCGTTCGGCAGCGCTCAAAGCGGCAGTTTGGTGACCCTGAATGGGTTGCCAGTCACCATCAATTCGTGGGGCGACACCGCGATCAGCATAACTATTCCGTCCGGCGCAACCACCGGCCTGTTAAACGTCTGGGAAGCGCCCAGCATGAACAGCAGTAACCCGGTCACGTTCTCGGTCACAACGCAACCGCTCCCGCCCACTTGGCTTGACCTCGATGTTGGAATTACCGGATCGGCTGGGAGTGCGACCTACGCGAATGGAGTATTCACAATCAAGGCAGCAGGAGCCTTCTTCGATACACAAGACGATTTTCATTTCGTCTATCAGCCACTGTCCGGCGACGGGACCATTATCGCGAGGATAGCCAATACAGCATCCTTGGCTGGCGTCATGATCAGGGAGACGCTGCTACCTGGTTCGACGCGTGCCTTTGTCCGTTTTTCTCCGAACCAAGCGAGTCTTGCCACCCGAATCGCCACAGGCGGAAGCACGTCCTATCAAGCCGCAACGTTCACCTCACCGGCCTATCCCTACTGGGTGAAGTTGTCACGCAGCGGGAGCACTTTCATCGGCTATATCTCACTAGATGGAAGCACCTGGAATTTGGTCGGAAGTCAAACGATCACGATGGCGCAGAACGCTCTCATCGGGATGGCAATATCAAGCCAATCTCCGGGTACGCTCCTGACCACTCTGGTCGACAATGTCTCAATAAGCTCCGATCTTTCTGTTCCGCCCGTGATTTCGGCCCTTTCCGCCACGACAGCCAGTATCGGGGAGCAAATCAACATTTTTGGAAGCAACTTCGGTTCCAGCCCAGGTGGCAGTGCGGTTGTCCTGAATGGAAACCCCGTCACAATTAACTCGTGGAGCGATACGGCTATCACGATAACCGTCCCAACAGGCGCAACTTCAGGCTACTTGGAAGTGCTCTTGGGGCCGAGCATGAACAGCAGTAATTCTGTCTATCTTGCGATAACCACGCAACCGTTGCCAACGGGATGGTTGGATACGGAAATCGGGCCCAATCTTACACCGGGAACTGCAACCTATTCGGGCGGTGCTTTTACCATCATTGCGACGGGTTTGGGAATAACGGGGACCGCCGACGGGCTCCACTTTGCGTATCAGTCCCTGACGGGAGACGGTACTCTCGTTGCGCGAATCAGTTCCATTGCCAACGAGCAGTCTGTGAGTCAGGTTGGCATTATGATCCGCGAAAACCTCAGCCCTGGCGCTAAAAGCGTTTTCGTGTCGTTCTATCCGAATACCAGCTCCTTATGGTATCGAGCGACGACCGGCGGCACCGCAGCCGGGCAAACCACTACATTCGTCAATACCTACTATCCGTATTGGGTGAAGCTCGCGAGAGTGGGCAATACATTCGCCGGTTACGTTTCTTCTGATGGCACGACATGGACCCAGGTCGGCACAACGCAGACCATCTCAATGGCCCAGACAGTCTATGCTGGCTTAGCAGAATCCAGCTTCGACTACGCGGCGGTAACCGGCACTTTCGACAATATATCTTTTGCAGTCGGAACCATGCCCATCATCTTGGGCGTAAGTCCGACTTCAGGTGGAATCGCAGCACAGGTGACGGTCACGGGAACGAACTTTGGAGGTTCGCAGGGCACGAGCACTGTGAACTTCAACGGAGTGCCAGCCACTTCCATCACGAGCTGGACTAACAATCAAATCGTCGCCGCCGTTCCGTCCAACGCAAGCTCGGGGCCCGTCACGGTCGTCGTGAATTCGATTCCGAGCAATACAAATTTTCCATTTGCTTTCTACCATCCGGTAATTTCCAGCGTGACGCCGCCCGTGGGTCAGAGCGGAGCAACAATCATCATAACGGGCACCGGTTTCGGCAATAGCCAGGCCTCGGGGAGCCAAGTGTCGTTCAACGGTCTGAGCGCATCAATTTTCAATTGGAGCGACACGAGTATCAGGGTGGCGGTGCCCGTCGGCGCTACCACTGGTCCCGTGGTGGTGACCGAAGTGGGAGTCAACAGCAACAGCATTTCGTTCGCGGTAGAGAATTTGTCTGTGACCGGCATTTCACCAACTTTCGGCCCCGCCGGGAGCTTGGTGACAATCACCGGTACTGGCTTCGGCGGCACGCAAACCAGCAGCACAGTGGATTTCTACGGAACACCAGCCGCTGTCCAAAGCTGGAATGACACGCAGATCGTGGCATTTGTGCCGACGGACGCTGCAACCGGTCCGATAAATGTCGGAGTGGGCGCGGTCGAGTATGCAAGTCCGCAATTCACGATGACTCGAACGATCCAGTTGACAGATTCGAAGAGCAATCAATCGACTTACACTTCCGCGCTGATTGGCGGCATTTGGTTGCCGACTATCGGCCAGGGCTCGGGTTGTTCCACTTGTACCCAACGCGGAAATATCACCAATACCTATGACACTGCGGGGCGCTTGTTGTCGCACACCGACGAGAATGGCCACGCGACCACGTACACCTACGACTCGAACGGGAACCTATTGACCATCACAGCCCCGATCAATTCGACGACCTCGGCCGCCAGCGCGTACACCTACAACGCTCTCGGTGAAATCCTGACTGCGACCGATCCGCTAGGGAACGTCACGACAAGCGCCTACGATGCGAAAGGAAACCTGACCAGCGTCACAACTCCCGCACCAGGTGGCGGCACAACGGCCAGCGTTACAACTTTCACGTACAACACTCTCGGTGAGCTGCAGACCATCACCGACCCGCTTAGCAACGTGACGACCCTGACGTACAACACCGCTGGATTGATCGCCACGATCAAGGATGCGCAGAACAACACCACTACCTACGCATACGACAGCCGGGGAAACCGCACGTCGGTTACCGATGCGAATAGCCAACAGACCACTTTCGCCTACGACGCGATGAATCGTTTGACGACCATCACGTATCCGAGCAGCCCAGCCACAACCACTACGTTCGCGTACGATTCGCGGGGGCGGCGCACTTCGGTCACCGACCAGAACGGCCAAGTCACGTCTTATGCCTACGACGATGCCGACCGGCTAACCACGCTCACGGACGCCGCGAGCAACGTCACCACGTACGGCTACGATACGGAAAGCAATCTGACCAGCATCAAGGACGCGAACAACAACACCACGTCGTTCGCCTACGACGCTTTTGGTCGCGTAACCCAGACTACGTTCCCGTCCGGCTATGTGGAGACCTACTCGTACGACAACGTGGGCAATCTGACCAGCAAGACTGACCGAAAGAACCAGCAGATCACCTACACTTACGACCAGTTGAACCGGCTGACCCAGAAGTCCTATCCTGATGCGACGACGGTGAACTACACGTACGATAACGACTCGCGCCTGACCCAGGTGACCGATCCCACCGGCACGTACTGGTTTACGTTTGACAACATGGGCCGATTGACCGGCACTACCACCAGCTACAGCTTCCTCACCGGGCGGAATTTCACCACCGGCTATGCGTACGACAAAGCGTCTAACCGCACCGGGTTCACCGACCCCGAGAGCGGTTCCGCTAGCTATGCTTACGACACTCTGAACCGTCTCCAGACCCTGACGCCACCGTCCGCGATCAGCGGTGGCAATTTCGGTTTCGGTTATGACGTGCTGAGCCGTCGCACCAGTTTGACCCGTCCGAATTCCGTCAACACCGCTTATAGCTACGACAACTTGTCGCGCCTGCTGTCGGTTACGCACGCCAAGTCTGGAATCACCCTCGACGGTGCAACATACACGATGGACAACGCCGGGAATCGCACGTCGAAGGCTGACCTATACGCTGGCGTCACCTCGAACTATACGTACGACAATATTTATCAGCTAACGGGCGTCACCCAGAGCAGCACGACGACAGAAAGCTACACGTACGATCCGGTCGGCAACCGCACCGCATCGCTCGGAGTTTCGTCGTACACAACGAATTCCTCGAATGAGCTAACCGCCAAGGCGGGCGCGACGTACACCTACGACTACAACGGCAACACCACGTCGCAAACTGTTTCCAGCGCCACGACGAGCTATAGCTGGGACTATGAAAACCGCCTGACCAGCGTGACGTTGCCGGGCAGTGGGGGAACCGTGAACTTCAAATACGATCCCTTCGGGAGAAGAATTTACAAATCGTCCTCGGCCGCCACATCAGCATTCGCTTACGACGGAGACAACCTTATTGAAGAGACCAATTCTTCCGGCACGGTCGTAGCCCGGTACGTACAGGCAGAAGACATCGACGAAGCATTCGCTATGATCCGCAGCTCGACGACGAGCTACTACGAGGCGGACGGCCTCGGTTCGGTCACGTCGCTCAGCAACGCATCGGGTGTGCTGGCGCAAACCTACACGTTCAGCTCCTTCGGCAAACAAATCGCGTCATCCGGTTCGATTACAAATCCGTTTCAATACACTGGGCGCGAGTTTGACAGCGAAACCAACCTGAACTTCTACCGCTCCAGATACTACGATCCCGGCACAGGAAGGTTCTTCAGCGAAGATCCAATCGGAAACGCCGGAGGGAACACAAACGTCTTCAGATATGTACACAACGCGCCAACGCGCGGAACTGACCCATTCGGGCTAGCTGACGTATACATCTGGAGCGGGAGCAATGCGTCAGGAATAGCTATAACAGGAAAGGGCAATTGGGGACACGCCGCACTTGTGCTCGATGACGGAACCTATATTAGTTGGTGGCCTGTCCCGGGTACTCAACGTAACCCTACTAACAAGAATCTACAATGGGACGCTGATGCGATCGACGGAAACACTTACAGCCACGACATCGGAGCCAGTGGGGAAAATGAAGGACCGGACCTGGTAATTCACATTGGTGGCTTGAACGAGGTAGCGATCAAGACTTGGTGGCTTAACTACAAGAAGAATCGCAAATACAACAGCCGCACTAGGAATTGCTCCACAACTGTCTGGGACGCCCTGTTGTCCGGTCTTCCCCCCGAGATTAGGAAGAAATTCCGTAAAAGTGACTCATTCTGGCCGACAGTCAGTCCAAACGACGTGGGCCTGCTTGGTCGACTGCTCAGCTTTATCCCTCAGGGTGGCGCAGGATCAAAATGAGGAAGAGCTTGATATGAGAAAAACGGTCATGTTGGGGCTTGTGATCTCGGTGCTAGCTATGTATGGAGGGTGCGGTCGCAGTACGGAGAAGCCCATCATCGCATTCGTTGGCCCACCTAGCAATTCGCCGAAGAATCTCAGGTTCGCATTTGAAATTAGTACGGATCGTCTCCAGAGTCTGAAGCGCGGAGCTCATAACCTACGTAAGGGGGTTACTCGCGATACCGTCCGTGCAATCTTGGGAGACCCTTCAAGAGAAGATCTTTCCAGCACGAAGGCGAAACCCAATGAAATAAATGGCTATCTGCTGTTCTACGATGTGCGCATAGTCGAAAAAGGGACACCAAATAGCTTTGACCAGCAACTTGTCTTGAACTTTGACCGCATGGGTGGTTTGGAGCAAATCGTATCGACTGTTCCAGAGATAAAGTAGACTTCAACGTGGCGGGTGAGCACCCTTAGTGTGTGAAGACGGTTTGGGTGCCGCAGCCTGAAAACCGCAGGGTGCGGATTTTGACTTCTCCGTTACCTGCCCTCTAGCTCCGCGCACGGGATCATACGACACTCGGATCGCTTGACTGGAATCGCGGCCAGAACTTCGGCATCCAATCATCGGCATCGCCGAAGAAGGCAAGTAACCGAATCCGAATCGCGTATCAAGAGAAGGCGCGTTGCGAGCGCCTCAGCAACCGCAGCCATCCGCTTTTGCAATTCCCTGCTGAGGTTCGGGTCCGCTCTTAACACAATCTGTAGGTTCCGAATTGCGGCTGACTTCCCCGGATGCTCCACCGCGTTTTCTGCAACATTCAAGATTTCAATCAGCGGGTCATATTACATTAGGTCGTCCTGCACGGATTCTGGGGTGCAGGGATGAACTGCACATGAACTCAGGGTAGGAAGTCGACTTGCCGCTCCTTTTGCTGCTTTTTACCTCCGTCTTCTCTTGGGAACTGACAGCAGGCGGAAGACCCTTGTGGCGAACGGGCTAATCCATTTGAGTCTCACTTGTTCTCCGACAATGGCAAAGAAGGCTATTACGAACCACTTCAAAGGTTCCCATATCGAAAGATTGAGCAGAGCCATTCCTAGGGAATTTCGTAAGAGCGGATGGAAGATTTGGACTTGTAGTTCACCTGGCCCTATGCGCTCCGACGATAGGGCCACTTTGAGCACTTCGCGGTCGCCGTCAGGGTATTCACGACGCGAAATGACCGGGGGCCAACTCACGCCTACCATATGGCGGGGCGCAAATAATTCCACCCTCGAATCTGCGGCAAATTCTTCGGGGGACAACGGCGAAAAGCTAATCGTGTTTAAGGTGTACGGCTTGTACCACTTCGTTGTGATACCTTGCGTTCGTTCGTGAGTTAGGGCATGCCTCCCATTGATGCTCCCTTCAGCGGTCCACCCCGCTCTTTGTAGGACCTTCGTTAGGTGTTCGACGCCTTCTTGATCGTCCGGGTCGCCGGACAACAAAACCTTCTCTCGAATAAGCCATTTTTGTTGGTCGTGATCGTAGGTGACACGTCCGTAGTATGAAGTCCAGCCTTCGTCGTATAGCTCGGAACCTCCGGTGATCCTCATGTACCGATTGAAGACGCCATAATGCACCATCGCGGCGATGGTAATTCCCCCCGCAAGGAAGAAAAGGGTGACACTTGTCATTTCACGGGACACGTGAAACTTGGTTTGGGCATAAACCAGTAGATACCGAAAAGGTATCGCCCGCCCTCCGAAGAAAAAGACCAGACCTGTCGTGACCAAAACGGTGGGCCACAATAAAAAGTGGTGGAAGCCCAGCGTCAGGCTGGGATATCTAGCCGCAAAAACAAGTAGTGAAAGGATGATTTGAGCGTAGAAAAAGACGATTGCATACCAGACGATCTTAGGCAGAAGGCGATAGGCTCTACCGAGAGCCTGAGGCAAAAGACGCAACAGGAGGCCAATTATCGCGGCAACTAGGAGAACACGCACGAGATCGATCTCCTTAATAAATTACTTCTTTATGTTCTTAATGCGCGGCTGTGGCGGATAACTTCGCTTGGCCGCAGTGAGTCACCAATCCCGTTCTATGCCTCGAACGATGTCTTTTCCGCCTTTAACTTCCTTTGCGCTCTCCAAGATTTGTTGCCTCAGATCGGTAGCGCTGTCCCGAGGATAGTAGTTCTTTATCCGTCTCAACCCGCTGGACGGCCAGCGATGACGTATGAACGCCGCGACCAACCCTCGATTTAGACGCTCACATTTGTCCCAGTTATTCCACCAAGACAGTTCTGGAACAAATGGCTCCGCGATGCTCCACGCTTCATCGCTCAACCTTTCCTCCCACGCGGCTTGATGCACTCGCTGATACGATTCAGCGACGAGATCGAGAGGTGCGGGAGGTGCGTCACAGAACGCCAGTGCTAACAGGAACGTCGCTAGATAGTCTTTCTCAGCATCACTCGCTGTGCCTTGAACATTGCGAAATGTGCCAAGCCAAACCTCGGAATCCCGTCTCGAAATCCTACTCGCGTACGGCGCGACTACATGCGCGACCGCTACGCGAGAAGCCGATGAAGTAGCGGACCTTTGTTGAATCCAATCCATCACAAGGTCTGGTTGATTGTCGAGAGCGTCGCGGCACGTTCGCGACATTCGTCCGTCATGGGCTTCAACCCAATCGAGAACGGAGAAAACGGCATCTCTGCCCCACAGAGTGACAGACCGACGAAGGAATGCCTCCGAATCACTGTCAAGCAGCGCACCAATCATCCCTTGAATGTCCGCCGAGTTTGGTTCGTTTCGGCCTGCAACAGCCTCAAACAGTTCGCGTTTGCGATCACCACCCAGTTTCCATAGTTCGGGAGAACGAGCCAAGTCTGGCCTCGCTCGAAAGAGGCCGGGAAGAAATTTTGGATGCTCTTGCGTGATCTCCCGGGCTGTATCTGTATCCATATGGATTATCAATGCCGAAAGAATCTCTTCCCCAAAATCGTTTACCGAGGTCCCGAAGAGTCGTCTCAAGAGCGAACGGGCCTCGTCTGGTCTGTTTGCGCAGAGGCTAGTTACGCGGCAATCAATAGAAAGCGTCTCGGGATCAAAAATCTCAGTGTCCGACGTCGTAGCTAGTGCAAATAAGATGTCTTGGTCTCGGAAGCTTTCGCCAACAAAGTTGACTTGGTTGGCTCCGAACAACAGTTGTTTCAAGCGCGTGGCTTCGTCTGGTTTGGGAAACGACTCTGCCACAGCACGGATGACGGAATCAACGCCTTGGGAGGTCTTCACTGCGTCGTATATTCTGGCAAAGTGCGAAACGTCCCCGCGACCTGAGCCTTCATCCACGGACGCCCACAAGAAGGACCGAAAGGAAGCGCCATTCGGAAGAATTGCGTCCTCTATCGCGGCATCTAAAGCAGGCGAGGGTAGGTTATTCTGCGAATACACGAGTATCGGCTCAATTCGTGAAAGCTGGGTTGTTGCTTCCCGAGCAACGTCTCTGGCGGCGGTCGGCGGTGAGCATTGAATGTCGAACGCGCGTCCATCAAGATTTCTTGAGGAAAGCGAACCAGTGCAAAACAGAAATCGCTGCCGCAGACGCGGCCATTGTTGCGACCAAAGAGCAAAAATCGCGCCGGAAAACTCATCGGAATCTCGGGCAACTAACACCACAGGTTCAAGGTGCCCAGCCCCGTAGTAAGCGGAGAAAATCGTCCCTAGCTGACCTTTCAGAAGTGGTCTAATGTCTTCCCCAAACGGACCAATCTGCTCGCAGTTCGGCTCGAAAGAGATCGTCTCAGCATAATCGCTCTTGGCAAAGTGCTTTACAGGCCGCCTGAACAACTTCACGAGCGACGACAATGAGGAGATCGTCGCGAGCACGTCCACAGAGAGCGCAATCGTATGTGTCCAGACGCAACCGGGTCGACGCATCTCTCCGGCATACCAAGTCATCGCGAGCGCATACGCATTTATCGCGTCCAGTGGATACCCAGTGATGTATTGATCGAATCCTTCGACTACGCTGCTCCCTGACAAATCGCTCATTCGTAACATCAACCGGGCTACGTCGGTCGGGAGTTTTAGCGAGCCCGCAATCAGCCGATGGCCGTCCGAGTAGCCGTGCAGGAATTGATGAATCACGGTGGTGCGCAAATCAGCCGCTTGCGATGTCAACGCGTCAGCCATGTCAGCGGTTCGGTCAAGTCGTGTTCGTTCTTTACGTCACTGCCGGTTACTAAGATTCGCTCGGACGGCAACATGCTTGTGAGTTTACCTACATCTCTGTAGTCGCCGCCTTGCGCACTCACGCCGTAAATGCTGTAGTCAAACAACCTCCGGTTGCTTTCTAGGAATTGCGCCAACAATGGCAGTTCCATTTCGATCCAATTCGCTGGCGTGATGTTTTCTTCTATGAGGGAATCCCACGCTGAGACCATCAGAGCAATGCGAAACGGAGGATTGAAGTAGGGTCGGCCAGCAATAAACTGCAAAAGCTCGACGATCTGCACTTGTGTAGGCATCTTTTCAGGGTCCCACGAGACTAACTGCTATTTTCGTCGTCTCCATTGGGAACTATTCCGGTTTCTTCGATCAGCGGCTTAGCAATGTTGATCCGCGACGGTTTGCGATAGTCCACTGAACTCACAAACACCATTGCGCCCGAGGAACGTCGAAGAAATTCGTCATAGCTTGCCGTGAATTGTCGCCCCACTAACTGCGCGACAAAGGTTTCTCCTGAAAGATCAGGCACCGTCAGCACGAGGTTCTGCTTCGTCGCGGTATCACTCAGAGACATTGAGACGGTCAGCTCAGTATTCGGGTTCGTCCGGGGCAGAGGTTCGAACTCGGCCCACAAATCCGCTATCAGATTCAGGTATTTCATGTCGCCCCTGAAGTCCCTTAGCTCAAGGCGATGTTCTACTTGCTTGTGCTGAACGAGATACCACAGCGCGGCGAGGAAACTGGTCTTTCCGGCTCCCGGCAGGCCGATAATTACGAGTTGGGTTGAAGTCTCGGTCATTAAGAGCCCCGGACAGCGTTGAAATGCCGATCTAGGAATTTCTCGCTTTCACGGTCGCCAGTTCCCTCGGGCACCAATTTCATTTCTCGATGCCCGGGAGAAGTTACGACCCAGTTCTTGAGTAGTTCTGGGATGCCGTGACCAAGTTTTAGGTCGCCCCTGTCAGGGCGTGCAGCAACTTCCGTGAATGAGAGCTTACCTACACGCGAAGCAAACTGGTCTTGAAATTCTTTCATTGCCTTTTGTAAAAAAGACTTGTGCTCGGCGTCGTTGGATGCGGCGATCCAATCGTACTTCGCCCAGAGAACATTCACGAAACACGAGCTGCTGAGCATCTCGCTGTCCAAGCACTGACGAAGGATTCCCATCGCCTCGTGTATTACCTTATTGCGCTTCTTGAGATCAACGATCTTCTCGCAGTCAAGCACAAGCAGGAAGTGATCCGCCGTTCGTAAGAATGTCAGTTCTTGGCACTCAGGAATAGAATTACGCGCATCCTCGAATGTTTCACCGGATATGTCTGTGAAGAGCAAGTCTACCGGATCGAGATTCAAATCTACTTCTGAGACCCGCACATGCAGGTAGCGTGCATCAGTGAGTTGTGTGTGGCCGGTTTCCTGTGCTGCACGCTCGGACGCCGTTCGGGAGGGATGACACCGTTCTTCAAATGCGGGCAGTGTCATCGATCCTGAAAAAGAATCTGCGTCAATCTTGCCTTCCTGAAATAGGTCGTTGACGGTGTTGAGCAACGTCGTCTTACCTGATGCCACAGGTCCTGCCAGAACAATCATGCGAACTGGTCTAGCGACTTGGAGCTTGGTAGCAGCAACAGTGTCTAATTCTTTTCCACGAGGTAGGTCGATCATTTCCTCAACAGGCGGAGCTTGTGTCGTAAGGGGGTCGGTCGCGAGCGGCGCGGGGCTAGTGGGATTGACGGGAGTGCTGGGTAATCCGGGCGGAACTGCGCTCATTGCTTCACCGCCGCAAAGGAGCGGGCAGCAAGATGCTCCAGGAAAATCTGGTATGCGAGCTTGCTGGGCTCAGGCTTAGCGGTAGCCGCAATTCGAGTCGAGGACTTGAAAATCGAACGCCAACCATCGCTATTCCCCGCTTCAATGGAGTATTTGACGGCCTCACTGATTGGCAAAATGCCCTTCAATTCATTCGGAAGAGGCTTCCCGTAGTTCCTCTCCCGCCAATCTTTCGGGGTCTTGTTGACGACATCCGCGATGGAAACTGATGATCTCACTGAATCTCTCCCCGACCGAATCGCCCGGTCGAGGAATGCTCTTGCTGCGACCGGCCCCGGAATGATTTTTGTCAAATCGGCGAGTTCCTTGGCAGAGATCATGCAGACTTCCTCAAGCGACATGTTGTCCCAACGCATATCCAAATCCCTGCTGGTCTCTCCAAAGACCCACCAAAGCATGTCCGCTTCTTCGGTTACGATAGGGAATTGTAGTTGCAACTTCTCAAACTCCCGACCGAGTACATCGAAGGGCGAACCCTTCTCGGAAAGCGCGACCGAGAGTTTCGAGGCTACACCGCTGTCTTCGGGTTCGTCACGTTGGGCTGATCTCGTGCTTAGACGCTCGATTGCAAGTTCGGGGATTTCACGTACCGCCGGAGTTCCACGAAGATTTTGAGTCGATCCGCAAACTAGGCAAAGCGTAGCCAAATCCGAGAGGTCACGTTCGCTCCGCTCAATCGCGTCCACGAGGGTCGCCCCGGCCAAAACTATCAGCTCTCTATCGCTGCCGGACATACCGAAGTTCGGGTCCGCTTGGTTTATTGGTGTGCGGAATTTCTCTGCGAAGGACACATCGGATGGAGGGAGTTCGTAAAAGAGCTGTGCGAGCGCGGCCACCCCAGCGCCATCAACATCAAACGCACTAATCGCCTCACTGCGTTTTGCGAGAGGTATAGTCTCTGTCGCGATTCCGGCGGAGCGATACCAGACGCTTAAGTAGTTTTGCATGTTCACATCCTCGCCCTACTACGGTCGAAATGGATTTTCCTTTGGTCGACCCTGTGGGTGTTTTGTCTCCACTTCTTCCCACAAGTCTCCTAGCTTTTCAGCAGCAGTCGCTTGTCGAAAAAGCTCACGAAACAAAACATCGTCGCTAACGTCAGGTGCTCCCTCTTTGAGCACACCAAACTTCCGTGCGATCTGTCGTTGAAACTGTGTTGGCAGCTCCACGAAATGATATGCCAATGTGCGTGATGGACTCACGACGATGGAACGCCTTCCAATTAAGGGTGGGTTCTCCGCTTCGGCTTTGTACAGCTCTTCTATAGTTTCGCTTTTCATCTTATCCGTATCACCTTCAGCGCGCCAGAGTAAGTCGCTCTTGACGCACTCCAAATAGTTGAGCGGAGGAACCAAAATGAGGTCCTCGACTGTTTCTAAATAAAACATCTTTTTATAATATTTGCGAGAACCGTGTGTCGCCTCTCCCCATATCCGACCGCACGTGAGACGTCGAGCCATATCGCTGATAAACCAAAGCAGAGCTGAGCCTGCGCCCGACACTAAATGCGGGTATTTGTCCGGGGGCTCAGCAATGAATGGATGAACAGCCAAGTAGTCAAGGATAATGCTGTTACACCACGAGCGACGAAAATGGCAGATTCCGATGACACCCGAGTCAGGAAACCAATCGCATTTCAACAACACGAAGCCAGCGACCTCAACGTGCTCATCAGCCTTGATGTGGTTCGCGAAATCTCCAAGGCTTTTGACGTAGATTTGTTCTAGCTTGGAATGGGCCAGAAAACTATCGATGGCGAGCTGCGCCATGTCCACCGCATCTCGGCGCTTAACATTGGTGTCCGCACCCAGTTTGTCGTCCCATTCGTTAATAAACGTGAGGTCGTCAAGTCCCGCAAAAACAACCGTAGCTCGACGCGGTTCGCGGTTCAATCTGACAGTAAAGTCGGTCATGCGATTTCGAGAACGCGAAATGGGGTGCGCATCGGTCCAGCCACGATAGCATTATTACCTTCGCAGTAACAAGCCCGCACTGAAGCGTGAACCGCCTCGTTCTCGCGCTTTACCGACGCCGTATCTTTTGATTCCCCACTCAATGCAGAAGTCGTTGCGGAAAATCAGTAGAGCATACCCCCTCGCAGCGTCCAAAATCTCTTGAACGACTTCGGGGTTACGCATCTCTTCCTCTAATTCGTATTCAGCGACCCAAATGAACCACTTAGCTTCCTCGTATGGCATTTCCAGAAACTCACACGCGGACAAGATGTCTGGCTCTGGGTCTTCTTCCACGCCCGTGAGGATGGTTACCGCAAGCGGCCCAACAAGATGTCCCTTGATCGCGTCCATGATGTATTCGTACGTGTGCTCCAACTTCGATCTAACCCAGATAGCGCCGAAGGCAATGTTGAATCCCTCGTTGCGGTACTCAATGCGCGGTCCCGCCAGCGTGCACTCTCGTCCGGTCTTTGCCATGCGCCACAGATGAGCGCCCTCGTGAAGTGCGAGACGGAAGAGCCAACGCAGACTTGTCGAGTCGCGGCGAAGCAGCATCCGAAACTGCATGCGTAACTTCTCGAACTCGGCATCGCGCTTCTCTTCCGGCACACCTCTGGTGTCAATTTGCTGTTCCAACGGCGGGCGTACAAAATTCTTCTGATTCTTGGCTTCCCACTTTTTGAACTCGATTCGAGACGAACGGCCCATCGTACTTTTTGAAGTCATGATGTCCTTGAAAAATAAAAGGGACCCGGCTCACTCGTGATGAAACCGAGTCCCTTCTCCCTGAACCTCGACGCAGGTGAAACGTCGAGGGAACTTTGTCACTTCTTAGCGTACGGCCCTGTGTAAGGCAGGGCGTCGCTGTCGAGCACGTGGTACTCGGTCAACAGCGTGACGACGATGGATTCGAGTGTGCCTTTGTCCGGCGTTACGCCGTCGCGACCGTCTCGCCCATCACGTCCGGGTGCTCCCGTCGGTCCTTGCGGGCCTCGTTCCCCTTGCTGACCGTATGGTCCCGCAGGGCCAATGGGACCGCGTGGCCCGACCGACTGGATGCGGAGTCTGATCTCTGCTTTTTCAAGATCGGCAACTCGCTTTCTCAAATCTTCCAACTGCGCTTCTACGGCACTGCTCATAACTGCTCCTCTCCCGCGTTGCGGGATTTTCTGAAATTTCTTAGAAAAACAAACTGGGGTATTACAGGCTTGCGCCCTTCCATCCTGTGCGCCAAGCCTGACGACCTTCCGCTCTGCGGCGTGAAAGATCGCGAAGTTGTGCGACGCTGGCGCGTCTCATCTGCGTTTCTGTCGCGGTCAACGGAAGTTCCGGCTCCCCGTTGTCAAGCAAGCGAATCGGTTCCGGTTGAATCGGGTCCGGGGCGACTGCCGGGGGCGCTTGTTTTGGTTTCCATCGAAGCGTTGCGCGGAGATTTGAGATCGCAGCGTCAACGCCAGCGCCGGACCAGTAGCCTCTAACGTTCACGTCGAGCCAATCTCTTACCGCTACGGCGTTCTCTGGCACTGGAAGAAGACCGCGCTCGTCCGCGTACCACTGCAAGCGGGCAAGCCCAGCTTCCTCATCCACCAATCGCTGGCGGTTCGCGGCCTCTTTCGTGTCGATGCGGAAGATTTCCGGTTCATCCGGCTTTAGCATTACCTCGCGCACAAATTTTGCGAGAAGAAGCCGCGCACCCGGTCTGAGTGCAGATAAGTCCACGAGGTGGACGCCATCGTCATTTATGTTTAGGAAGCCGCTAACGCGGCGGCATAAATTTTCATCGAAGTCCGTCAATTTCTTGAAGTCGATAGACAACACATCCTGCTTCGGGCTGTTGGCTTCGTGCCATTTTGCTAACTCTTCCACGGTTTCTGGCCATCGAGCCTTTAATGCGTCGAAGTTGACCTCGTGCACTCCCCAAACGTCCACATCGATAATTTGGGCGAGACGAGTTGCCAACCCGAGGCGAGTTTCCTTCAATTTGGAAAGATTGATGAGGGGCATTATAGTCGCTCGATACCGCGCTCAATCTCGCGATACTTGTCTTCCACGAACTGCTGCAACTTCGGAAGGACATCGGCCAAGTTCACGCCACGCGCTTTCTCAGTCGCAAGGTGCTTGCGCAACGCGTCTTGCACTCTGACCTTCACCCCATGGTCAATACCGCCACGGCGGTGTGGTGGGTTGAAGCTGTCAATCAGGTTGTTGATCTGCTCTTCGGACTTCTTCTGCAACTTCTCATACTGGTCGCGAGCCTGAACTTCTTTGCCCAGCCCTTCGCGGTCTAACGGTTTCTCACGCTTCGCGATGTTGGCGTTGCGGAGACGCTCGTTCTTCAACTTCGCAGGCAGCACACTCCAATCGAGGTCACTGGTGATGGCTCTCGCAGCATTTTCAAATGCGACTGCCAATTCCTTCGCCGTCAGCGGGGCGGTACCTCGATGCTGCTTCACCCATCCCACCAAGCGAATACCGTTGTTGTGTGTGTCCGCCAGTTTCGCTGGCGCGATATTTTTATTTACCTGCACGAAGGCTTCTTGAAGAAGAGTTTGCGCTTGTTGTTGTGTCAAAGACATTTGGTTCTCCTCGCGTCGTCGGTGACGCTTATCAAAAACGTGCTGCTTAAAGATTCAGGAATGTTGTGTAGCCGGGTTGTGATTGGGGTCGAACGCCGAGTCTTTTGTTCACCTCAGAAGCGCCGTAGCGACGGATAAGGAACTTCAAATCGGCGGTAGAAATTTCCCCTGTTCGCGTTCCTGCTCTGCGGAGGACATCTGCGGTCAACTCAACCGGGCGTTTCTTCCCAATCGGAACGTAGGTCTCGGGGAGCGCATCGGGTTGCGGTGCGGGATTCTCGGCCTTGCTCAGTTCGCGAAGCTCTGAGACGGTGAGCGACTTGCGACGTTTGTTCTCACGGTGTGTTGCCGCGATCTCACGGAGGTCTTCCAGCGGAAGACCGCGCAAGTCCTCTCGACCAAGTTCCTTAATGATCGAGTTGTATTCGTGCTTTTCCGCCGACTGGATTTCCTTCAAGCGCATCTCCTCCAGAAACTGACGGCGGAATGCCGCGCCTTTCTTTTCCGAGTTGTGGAACAGAAATTCATCCCACGCGGACTCGTATGCCGGGGTGATTAGCAATGTGCCTTCCAGTTTGTTCGCGGCAACCATCAGGCTCTGAATGGAGATCGGCTCCCCAGCCTTCTCAATCAGGAAGCCGTCGTTGGCACGGACATCGAGTTCCGGTCGCAGTCGGTAAAACTCCGCGAGTGTTTGTTGATCGTTCATGCTTCTTTCTCCCTCGCGGTCTTCGCCGCGTGCGGGTCCCGTTTGAATGGGACCCAAACCTGTTTGTATTGTTGGGAAGGCCCCCTTCGCGAAGTCACGCGTGACCGAGAAAGCGCGGAGTGCCAGGCGCGGTGGGAACCACATGGAAGACCGGGTCCGGGGCGCTGGCGGGACGCCGACGGACCCGGCCCTCCAAAAAGGTACCGGACGCGCTGGAAAAACAGAGTTCGGTCTTCTGAGTGCTCCCAGTCTTTGGGTACGGAGAATTGTCCGGCTTGCCTCCTTGCCGGACGCCCGCGCTCAGGTCGTTGCCTTGCTCATTCGTTGCAAGATGGCTGACGATTTCCCTTGACTGCTTGGCGACTTTCTGTTATACAATAACTATGACGAAGATGGGCAGACCAAAGAAGGCAGCGAAAGAGCGGTCAAGCCGCCTTATCGCTCTTCGGCTCACGTCTGCTGAACGCAAGTCCCTCGAACAAGCAGCGGAGAAAGCCAATTTATCCGTCAGCGATTACATGAGACTCAAACTCGGACTCCGAGGTGAACGATGAACATCGCCATCTATGCTCGTGTCAGCACTAGGGATAAAGGCCAAGACACCGAGAATCAGTTGGCCCAACTTCGTGAGTTCTCACAGAAGCAGGGCTGGACGATCTTCTCCGAATACATCGACCAAGAATCGGGCGCGAAGAGCGACCGCTCTGAGTTCCAGCGCATGTTCCGAGATGCCAGCCGTCGCAAGTTCGACGTGCTTCTCTTCTGGTCGCTCGACAGACTGTCGCGTGAAGGCGTCCTCGAAACGCTTCAACACCTCAATCGGCTCACGTCCTACGGCGTGGCCTACCGTTCCTTCACAGAGCAGTACTTCGATTCGTGCGGCATCTTCAAGGACGCCGTAATCTCCATCCTTGCCACTGTCGCGAAGCAAGAGCGCGTGCGGCTGTCGGAGCGCACCAAGGCCGGGTTAGCGATGGCGCGTTCCAAGGGTCGTCAGATCGGACGCCCACGCCTCAAGGTTCAACCCGCCGAGATCGCCCGCTTAAAGACTCAAGGGCACTCCCTGAGAGCCATAGGCCGTTCCCTCGGCATCTCCGAGGCGTCCGTCCGCCGTCTGGCCTCTGTTGCGGCTTAGCCGCTGCGTCAAAAAGGTCTCCCAAACCGCCCCGCTAAGTCCTTTGGATTCGGCGGGGTTTTTGTTTTACAGTAAGTGCGCCACAAACGGACGGTTTTGACGCGGGTTCCAACCCGGAATCGGCCAAACTCTGACCCTCTTTTTGTTATACAGAAACTTCGCGCTGGGAGGCCCTCCAAGCCGTCGAACGCTCGACGCGGCCTCACCCTCACGGGTCAGTCTGCACGCCTTCCAGAGGGCCGCTGGACGCGCTGGGAGGGACATCTGAGGGGACATCACGTCGTTTTGACTGTGTTACACCCATAACCTACTGAAAACAATGATGTTGAAACAATTGTCGCCCTGAAATTGTCACGTTTTCCAGAAATTTCGCCACAAACGACGAGTCTCCTAAGAAAATGCCTAGCAGTACCCAGATCGGCGGCACCCCTTGATAACCTCTCCACATGGGACTTTTCACCCGCTGCCATCCATCTGCTGCCATACACGCACAGCACACGCATTTCTCTCTGCTCTGTATATATGGTAGCAGATGCCGTATTTGACAGATAAATAACGACTTAACCCTTTTGGACTTGGCAGCAGATGAAGGCTCTTTTAGCTCGTGTTCTGGCTTTCCGGCCCTCCATTTGGCAGCAGATGGATTCTCCCGTGGGAAACCTCCCCTTGCTGCCAACCTGAGTCTGCTGTCACGCCCAGCCCGTCACCCATTCCTGTCACGAGGGTGAGAGTTGACTACCCCTCCGACTTCCACGCTTCGTCCTCGTTCGGCACTGGCACGTACTTCGTGTACTTTTGCCCGTTGCCCCCCGTGATGGGAACAGAGTTGAGCAAGGCACCTTCCCAGTGACGCCACGCGTGGTTGAATGTGTGGACATCGTTGTCGCGGTATGCGTGGGTTGCGGTCATAAAGTCGCGCTGGGACAACGCTACCTTCTGCACCGTCTCCCCGGCTCTCAAACGCGCTTCCATGCGCTCTACGATCACGCGGATGCGGTGGTTGTACACACCAATCTTGTCCGGCACCTCCGTGATGAAGTGCTTCTCACGGATAGCGACTTGGCGAAGGTAAATCTTCTTCGCGGCCTCCCAGTCCGGCAACTCGGCAATCATGGAGCCGCGCCCGTATGCCGACATGTACATGTCGAGCATCAAGTGCTTCTTCCAACGAACGCGATTGCGGTGTTCCTTCGGCTGGGCCTTCCAGAACCCGTCAACCAACGCCTTCACACCGTCCGCCATCTTCATGTGGCCGGACGTTTTCAACAACTCGTTGATTACCGTCCAGACTTGCGCGGCCTTCCCCACATCAATTTGTGGAAGATCACCCGCTTCAATCGCTGGACTGTATTCGGGATAGAAGCGGTCGTACAAACCCAACTGCTTACGGCCCGCAAACGCCTGCACGATGACTTCGCCGTTCTGCCCGCACATGTACACGCTTAGTCGAGCGTTGTTGTTGATTCGGGCCTTCTTTCCGGTACGCGCAAGCACGCGGGTGATGCGGTGACCATCCGCAAGTTCGATGATCGTGTCCACGATCTCCGGGTTCTTTTTCTCGCCCGCCTTGTGTCCGAGTGAAGTTACCTCGTCCACGTAGCAGATAAGCGGCTTTACCAGCGGCTGCCCGCTGTCTTCAAAGAAAGCGTCCTTCAATCCCGCGCCACTATCCGCGCTCTGAATGATCTTTACGCTTTCTTTCAACGACTCTCCAACCATCAAGCAGTTCTCCACGGTTCGACGCCAAGCCAGACCCTTGCCCGTTCCGGTCTCGGCAATCACCACACCGTAGTAACTGGAATCTCCATCCATGTTCTCGAAGGTCACCTTCCCGGCCATACGCGCACCGATGAAGACCTTCGCGGCTAGGAACGCAAACTGTTTTGGAATCGTGGTGCCCTCTGTTACGAGGCCCACGATCTGCTTGTACACACCCGTGATGGCAGTGTCATCGAATGCCGGGATGCCATCCTCTGACTCCGACACGGGTGCGACTTGCATGGCGGCTGGCGCAGTGGCTGCTGGAACAGTTGCGGTCAACTCGTGCGGCTTGCGGTTCTTTGCCGATTCAATCGCCTTCGCCACCGTCAAGCGTAGGAAGTCATCCTTGCGGTTCAGCCACTTATCACGCGCCATCGAAGAGTGTGCGTACTCGTCCCAAATTTTGTCTTCGTCGCCGTCGTGCGTCAACGCGAGCACAGTGCAGAAACCAAGATCGGCCTCCGATTGTGACGGATATTCCAACTGGCCGACGCCATTCGAAATTTTGAACGGCTGCGACGGCGACAGAATTTCACCGTGCTTGAAGATGTCGTACTTCGAGCAGTGGAACGTCCCGTGCCACGTCGCCTTGGTAGGCTCTCCCACATCGGCGGACTCGACGCGTTCATTTCGTGGAACTGGATTCGCGGAGCGAAGTTCGTGGAACTTTTGGTACACCTCGGTCAAGTCACGAGTGGCCGCGTCTCCGGCTTCATCGAAGTACGCGTCACCAGTCACGGTGAAATAGCGTCTTTGGTCGTAAATTTCGATTGCGGCCTTGCCGTAACCGATGGCCGGGTTGAGATTGAACTTCTTGTCCGCTCCCGGCACCCTTCCCATCACGAAGATGTGAAGGCCAGTCCCAGACGGAGAAACCTCGACGTACGCATCCAACGACTGAATGATCTCATCCGCCCACAGCGCAATGTCGCCAGTCTTCGGGTCTCGGCATCCGTCAAGATCGATGCCCGCAAAGCCATCCGCGAACATGAAGCCCACACCCTGCTCGTGGTTTATGATGGCACCTGTCACTGATGTGGCGTAATCCGTCCAGTCGTTCTGGTTGTCCGATGCGGCTGGCCTGCCGTCCACACGATACGGAACCTTTGTCTGCTTGCCGTTGCGGGTCTCCAAGTGCCAACGAACCCACTGACGTTTTGCCTTCATCGCTGCTGGAACGTCAGGCAGCGGGTCCACGAATGGCGCATCAACAGCGGCACTCAACTGATTTTGCAAATCCTTGATGGTTTGCAAGTAGGCAGTGGCGTCCATTACGCACCCGCCTTGGGAGTTGCGCTCCCTTCTAAGATTTCCGCGTCTACGGCAAGAAAGCCCTTGCGGGTCACCACAGCCTTAAATCGAACACGAGCACCCGTTCTGGGCGTGCCTGACGCGATGTTCGCAGCATGTAGGAAGTGCTTCAAAAGCACTCCACCTTTCTCCTCGTGAATAAAGCCAAAATTTCTATCAACAAACCAAACATTCAAGACTGCTTCGATCTTCATGACTTCGTCCTTCGTCCCACCTCTGGCAGGACGCTCACCGCCTCTCTGCGCATTCCGGCCTTTGACGCTGTGGTCCTTCGCCTATCGCGCTACTGCTCACCCTCGGCGGATTGCGCTTGCGCACGTTCCGCCAAAACTCGTGCTTTGCCAGCATCTGTCCAGCAGACCCAGCCGGACTCTTCCCCGGCCTCGTGCTTTCCGAAGTGGCCCTTGGATTTCTTGCAAACGGCGTCATCAAACACTTCGCCGCATCTCTCTCTCGTTTTCATAACAACTCCGTAGATGTCTTCCTCCCGCGTCTACGGATTACCTGCTCCCGCTGCGTTCGGCCCACTGCTATTGGCACTGCAAAAACTTCACTCGCGCCCGAAGATCGTGCTCACCATCTCGCGAACCTTCGCAGGCTCAACCTTCGAGTCAAGCAACGCCTATTAGCGATTCAGTTGTGCTGGAACATCTGGCCCACAAGTCCGACCACTTCTTCCGGCGTTCTCGATTTGAGCAAGATGGCCAAATCGGGCCACTCTTTGGGCAAGTCGAGCGGTTCTAGCGCCACCTTGAACTTGGCCACACGCGAAGCCGTTTCCAAGATTCGGGCTTCTCGCTCCGCACCCAGATACGACTCTCCACGCAGCGCGTCACGCAGAGAGGTCGGAGACACTCCCGCCAGTCGTGCAAGCGTGGCGGCAGAAATCCCTGCCTCGCGGAGGAATGTTTCCGCCAAAATGAGCGTCGCTGTTTTCAAGTCCTGCTCCTGCTGTTCTCAACAGCACCAAGTCCGCCAGGGAAAATAAAAAGTGCGCAGCACGCTTTGAGCGAGACTGCGCCCCTAAATCTTGGGAGAGAATCAGATCATCTCTCTACCATTACTATGTCCGCGTTCTTGGTTTTGTCCCACTTATCTTACAAGTTCTGCGTCTCCAATCGTTTACGGAAGGCTTCGAGCACGGTCTTTCTCACTCGGTGGGCCGTGCTCTTCGGGACGCCGGGGATATCACGCACCGTCAATGCGCCGTCCAACAACGCCTCACCAACTTTGCGCTGGGTGCCGCGCCATGTCGCAACCAACTCGCGCAGTTCCGGCAGACGGTCTTTCATCATGTCCCAGTCCAGCGGGTTGTTGCGCCCTTCGCGCTCGCGTTTCGCAATCAGCACCTCGGCGGCGGACATATCAGATTCTTCCTCGCCAACGTCCGTCAACTTCACATCGAAACGCATGAATCGTGGGACGCGCTTCGGTTCTCCAAACTCGTCCAACACCGGGTTGCCGTCCGCGTCCTCGACGAGCACATAATTCTCGCGAATGATTTCGCCCAGATAAGCACCTACGACATTGCGGGCGATGGTGTAACACAGCGCGTCGTTCCACGCTGTGCCATACTTTTTCTTCGCGAGCCACACCTCCAGATCAACCAGTTGGCGCAAGTCCTGCCAATTTTTCTGGCCTTCTGTCAAAGAGGAAGCGCGAAAGAATACTCCGTTCGTGGACTGCAACAGCGCGTTCTTCGCCTTCTTCACTGCGGTGTTGATCGTTTTGTCGTGTTCATGGGGGTCGTATCCGAGGTCAACAGGCCCGAGTCGGCAGACATCGCAGTAATCGTTCGCGTACATGTGGCCATGCACGCACTTCGCGGTGGACTGGAAGTCGTCCGCAACTTCCGCCCATCGGTGTCGAAGCAGACCAAGGATGGCTCGTGTATTTCGTTCGCAAACGATACAAGGTTCGACTTGTCCGTGATGCGGACAATACTCGCCGTTGTGGAACGAAGGCGGCGGTAGTGGTTCGGTGTCGCGCCCTACAAGTCGTGCGTGGGGATTCGATCTCATGCCGCTTTCCCCGATTGGTTACGAAGCCAGTCCGACACTTCGAGCCAATCGAAACGCAGGTAGCGACCGATGCGCATCGTCGGGAGAGGATTGGTAGAGCGACGGCGGGACTTCTCATAGACCCAGCGTTCGGAGACCTTCAAACGCTCCGCGAGTTCTGCGAGCGTGAGAATCTGCAACGGGTCAATGGGAGTTGGAAATACGGCAACAGCGGATGCAACAGACTTCGGAACTTTCATTGGGTTCACACGACACGGGGTTTTGCGCCGATGCGATGCCCGGAAGGAAATCGATTGGCGACTGCTCGGGGTTTAGCCGAACAATTTCGACGCTGCTACAGCTTGCGTCTGAATTTGGTGTTTAGACCGTGTTCCTTTTCTTAGGCTCCGACAGTGCCGCTGAATTGGCTGCGTCGGGCAATACTGCAACCTTCTAGTACTAACGTACTACAAGTACTATCGTTTGTCAAGTCCTATTTGGCATGGCTTGGAGGCTCAATGATTCGCCTCGGATTTGCCCCACTACGGAGCGCGGCCCTGCACCCGGTAAAGAACGAGGCGTTTAATTTACTCGGGTTAGCGAGCGTCCAGCGTTCCAAGTTTGCGAGGGGAGTTGACGCCAGTCGCTTGGACCGGTTTGTCCGACCGGGATATTTGGAAGGCGCGTAAATAGGCTCCGGCCTTCTTCATACGTCAAGAAATATTGATGGTCGTTCGACTCTCGCTCCGTAGACTTGAAAATAAAAGCATCAACGTTACAGCTTGCCGGACTGTCTGCTGAATTTCGCTGCTCCCAATCTGTTGCAGACACTTTGACAGTTTCGTTGATGCACTCTATGTTGTCTTTCAGATATCTAAATTGAAATTTCGTCCCGATAGGAGCGCCCCCTCTGGTGATCGGTGGGATATCAAGCGGTGGAACAACAACCGGGTGCGTCGGTTCGTGTCCGCCCGAACTCGTTGCAACTGGTACATCCGGTTTTGTTATCTCAGCGGCAATCGGAGCGGACGAACTTCTCCACCAAAACAAAACGATGAGAAACAGCGCAAAACCCGCGCCTCCGCTGACAATCCATTTCCCCGGCAGCGGTAATTCGGCATTTAGTAGTAGGGCTCCGGTGAAAAACGCTCCGAAAAAGCCAGCGAGTGAAGCACAAATAAAGGCGAGAATCTGCTGCTTAAACTGAGGCAGCGACTGCGGCGCAAAAACAAATACGCAAACCAAGAAGATCGCGAAACCCACGCCGAAAAACCACGAGGCTTTAGCTTCGTTTGTCATAGGGCTGCCGTCGAAGTTGCTTGAGGATTTCCATTGTCACTAGCCCTTACGCGCTCCCTCGCAACTGTCGTCGTATAGATACTGGACAGCGAACAATATACGGTATTAATGATTAAGGCAAGAAGTCGCGGCAACCTTGGCTCGTTCAGACAGTCAGGGGAGTTGACCAATCGAACCCAACGCGGTGGGCTGAGAATTGGTTCAGTATTTGGGAACTGCATCCCGTTGGCTCTTGAGCCTCGACCTGTGATCTAAACCTCTATGGTTTCAATCGGCCTTAGATGCCTCGATGAACTTTCCTGTCAACCTTGACTTCCGAAAGCCACGCGGTGGTCCCAAAACTCGGTCCCAAAATGGACCCAAAACCCCGGAAAATGGTCCCAAAACATGCCAAACCGATGCGCTCGATAGTGTGTAAGTGATTGAAAAGGCGTTGGGGACCAGTACCTATAGAAGGATTATGAGTCCGCTGCTCTAACCGCTGAGCTACGAGCCCGATGCCTGCTAACGTCCCAATTTTATAATGATTTGGGACAAACGCGTGGAAGATTCGAGACTTGGCAACGGCGATCGCGATGAAACCGTAGTACATCGGGGCGGCCATTCGGCCTGCTCCTCAAAGTTAACCGCTCTTGTCAGGTAAGCGCTGCCGGTTCAGCCAGGAGTGCTTATCCCGTTTGTCGCGCACTCCGCTCACGGAATGGGGCCCTCCGCGTCTATTCTTTCGGGCGCGTGTCCGTGCCGCAAATCAGGAGGGAATCATGCGAAAATTCTGCGCTTATTTAGTGTGTGTCTGCGCCGTCAGCGCCATCGCCGCTGTCGAGGTCAAAGCTCAATTCAAAAATGGGTCTCAACCGACGGAATTGGTCTTGCCTCGGGTCAGCCAGCGCTCCAGCGTCACGCAGCGCATAGGCCTTACGGATATCACCATTGTTTATCACTCGCCGCTCGTCGGCGGCCGCGAAATCTTCGGCAAGATCGTCCCGTACGGCCAGATGTGGCGCGCCGGCGCGAACGAAAACACCACCATCACCTTCAGCGACGCCGTCACTATTGAAGGCAAGCCGCTTGCCGCCGGCACTTATGGCCTGCACTCCATTCCCAACGCCGATCAGTGGACTATCGTCTTTTCCAAGAATTCCACGTCCTGGGGCAGTTTTAGCTACAAAGAGAACGAAGACGCGCTGCGCGTCACCGTCAAGCCCCACGCGGCTGAATTCCGCGAATCGCTCGCTTACACTTTCGACGACATCAAGCCCGACACCGCCTCCGCCACACTCCGCTGGGAAAAGCTGGCCGTGCCTTTCCAAATCGGCGTTGACGTCAAGGCCACCGTCCTTGCCAGCATCAAGAATCAGCTGCGCAATACCGGTGGCTTCACGTGGGGTGGCTACGACGAAGCCGCGCAGTGGTGCCTCGACAACAATTACAATCTCGACGAAGCCTCGAAGTGGGAAGACACTTCAATTCAAAATGAAGAGCGCTTCGAGAATTGGGAAACCAAATCCCGCATCTACGCGGCCATGGGCAAGAAGGATGAATCAGCAAAAGCCCTGGCTACTGCGCTCGAAAAGGCCAACGCTATCCAGCTTTATAGCTACGCTCGTGGTTTACAGCGCCAGGGAGATGCCAAGCGCGCTTTCGAGCTCTATCCGCTCGTCTCCAAGCGCGATCCCAAGCACTGGATATCTCACTTGGCAAACGCCCGCGTTGATTCCAACTCCGGCGATTTCACCAATGCCTCGAAGGAAATGACCCAAGCCATCGACGGAGCGCCCGATGGCACCAAGCCGTTCCTTCAACCCATGCTGAAGAAGCTCGAAGCCAAAACCGACATTAATAAATAATAAAGTGGGGGCGCAGCAAGGCTGCGCCCCATCTTGGCTAGGCTCAACAATCAATGCGAAGGGTAACGCGCCACTAACCCATCTTCGACAATTTGTCCCGCACCCGATCGCTAAGCGCCTTGCCATCTACAGTCTTGCCTTCCAGCGCCGTCTTCGCCGCTTTCACCACCGCGCCCATCTGCTTCATGGAATTTGCGCTCGTTTCCGCAATCGCTTTGGCGATCGCCGCATCCATCTCCGCGTCGCTGGCCCCCGCCGGCAAGTACGCTTCTAGAATTGCCAACTCCTTCTGCTCTTTCTCCACCAAATCCGCGCGCCCACCTTTGCCAAATTGATCGATCGACTCCTTCCGCTGTTTCACCAGTGTTTGCAGCAGCGCAATCGATTCCGTCTCATCCATCTTGCGCATCTTTTCCACTTCTTTCAGTTGAATCGCCGCCTTCACCATCCGCAGTACGCTCAGCCGCATTTCTTCTTTGGCCTTCATCGCCGTCACAATATCCTTTTGGATCTGCTCGGACAAACTCATCGCGTCAACCTCGCTCTCCACACCATTCTACCCGCCCAACTCATTTGCTCGCTGCCGCACAGACAAAATTCGTCGCGTCATTCGTGTCCCCGCTGCCTTTGTACTTCGCCACTTCCGGATACGCGCACAACGGACGCGTCATTTTCACCCCTCCTGCCTCTTCTTCTTCGTTCACGTACTTGGCCGCCACCAACGCGCCCGGGGCGGTTCCTTTCTCGACCCACTGCTCCAGCGACAAACGGATATTCCCGGAGGCATCGGTCGATCCTCCGCCCAACGCGCCAAACGAACTCGCTCCCGGCCCGCCGCCGCAGTGCTGCATCCCCGGCACCAGATACAGCCTTGTGAACGCTTCGGCTGTTGGCTTGCTCATTTTCTTCGCAACGCTTTCGTAATATTCGACGGCGCCCAGCGCTGAAATCGCCGGGTCATTCCATCCGTGGTAAATAATCAGCTTGCCGCCTCGTGCCTTGAATCGCGCGAGGTCCGCGTCACCTGCGTCCAGGACTTTTCCGGTCTTTGTCTTAGCGGCTCCCAGTGCCTCTCCCGGCGTTACCTTTTTGTAGTCCCAGTCCGCTTTCTCGTACACCATGTTCGCGAAAAAACCGTTCCCAAACGCATACATCAAGCTCTGCTCCACTCCCGTCCCGCCAGTAATCCAAAGCGCCCAGCCTCCCCGGCCATCCTCAGCGCCGGGAACATACCCAGGGAAAATCACGCGCCCCTTTCCGTCATGTCCGCCGGCGTAGAGCGCCTTCAACGTGGAGACTTGTTTCGCAGTAAGGCATTCGCCGGAGTCTCCGCTCTTACATTGCATGACCGCAGGATCAAATTTGCACGCTCGTGGGTCATTCACCACTCCGTCGGCAACTCCGTCCTTTGCATCACACGCTTCATTCACGGCTTTCGCCACTGCAGGCAGTTTGCTGCCGGGAATATGGCTTCCGTCTTCTGCAGTTTGCGCTTGCAGATTGGCGATCGCGTTGGTCAACAGCCTTGACCAATAGTTCGCCGGCGCCCCCGCCAGAATTCCGTCGTAGTCCTCCGGGAATCTCTGCGCCTCCATGAGCGCCTGACGTCCGCCGTTTGAACATCCCGCGAAATAGGAATACTTCGGCTGGCTTCCGTAATACGATGCGATCACCGCTTTCGCGATCCGCGTCATCTCGTGTATTGCGCGATACCCGAAATCCGTTACTTTCTCCGGATGCCCGAGCGCCCACTTCGCATCGATCGGACTCCCGGAATGCCCGGTGTCCGTGCTTGCCGTTGCGTATCCTTGGCTTAGCGCATCTTCCAGCGACCGATAGGGGATTTCTCCCGCGAATCCTCCGTTCCCTTGCCCGCGAAATCTTCCGTTCCAGCCGTTTTCCGGCAGCCACACTTCGACATTGATCACGGAATCCGCGCTCGGCGTAGCTAGAACCTTCACGCGGCAAAACGCCGGAAGTTTTTTCGCGAGCCGCTCATCTCCGGACAGTCCCGGCGTACCTCCCCGCGGCGGCACAAACTCCCCTGCCCCTACCCGCTCCGCCGAAACGATCCTGGCTCCTTCCAGTGCCATTTTCTGCACGCCCTCGCACGAGGGTTGCGTTCCCTGCGCGTCGGCACCGCTGCCTCCGCACACTCCCAGCATCAGCAACACCATTAAGACCCGCCCTACCCCGCAAATAGCTCGCCGCATCACGCTCACCCGCCCTCTCGCGTACATTCTCGCGATTTCCTCGGCGTACTTCTCACCGACAATCGTCGTGCTGCATCATATCTTCGCCGCTCCTGCCTGCAAAGCGTTTGGCGGCATCCAACTCCCCTATGCCCGTTACGCCAAAGAAACGCCATTACGCCCACGGCTGGGGCACTCCGCCCTGGCAAATCGATTTCCGCCCAGCCTCGCGTCCGCTGCCCGCTCGTGCCGATTTCGTGATCGTCGGTGCAGGTTTCTCCGGCCTCTCCGCCGCTGCATGGCTCCGCAAACTCGCGCCCGGCAAATCCGTCGTCGTCCTCGAACGCGCCACCATCGGTGACGGCTCCAGCGGCCGCACCGGCGGCATGGCTCTCGCGGAAACCGCCGCAGGGGATCTTCCAGGCCTCGGCGACGTCCTCCGCAGCTACAAGCAAATTCTTCACGCCCTAAAAGTCGACGCCGAACTATCGCTCCCCGGTGCTTTCGAACTCGGGCGCAAATCCGCCGCCAAGCTCCGCAAGTCTTCTATTCGCTGGAACGATTCCGGCGATCTCCACGCCGTCAACCAAGTCCCTGGCGGCAGCGTGAACCCCGGCAAAGTAGTTGCCGGTTTGGCGAAAGCCGCGCAATCTGCAGGCGCGCAAATCATCGAACACGCGGAAGTCCTTGCGCTAAAATCCGTCGCCCGAAGCCTTTTAGAATCGAGCGGCAAGAACAGCCAAGACGTTCCAGTCGCGCCAGCAGTAATCGAATTAAAGCTCCGCCTCCATCACCGCGGCAAATCCAAAACAAAAACAATCGCCGCCACTCGCGTTCTCCTAACCACCAACGCGCAATCCCTCGATCTTCCGGATCTCGCCTCTTCCACCCATCCCAAGCTAACCATGGCCCTGGCCACCGCGCCGCTCACCCACACGCAAATCAAATCCCTCGGCCTCTCCTCGCGCAAACCGTTCTACACCATCGATCTCCCCTACCTCTGGGGTCGCCTGACAAAAAACAATTCCGCCATCTTCGGCGCTGGCCTCGTCGAACCTACCAGCGGCAACAACCTGCACGCCATCGACGTCCGCAAAGGCCCCGCCGCCGAACGCCTCGCCTGGCTCGAATCTCGCGTCCGGCAACTCCATCCCGTCCTCAATAATGTCCGCATCACCCACCGCTGGGGCGGCCCCATCCTGTTGACCGAAGCCGCCAAACCCATCTTCCGTTCGCACCCCCGCCACCCCCAAGTCACCATCCTCGCCGGCTTCAACGGCCACGGCGTAGCCCTCTCTGTCCACCTCGGCCACTGGGCCGCCCAACACCTCGCCGCCAACCGCCCCCTCCCCCTGTGGTTCACATGAGCTGCTAAGTATTCCGGACGTTTTTTTCAGCCCATCCAATCTGCTACCATTCCGGCCATGAACATCAACCGCCGCACGCTGCTCCAATCCATCCCCGCCGCCGCATTGCTCTCCGCAACCGATCTGGCGGCTTCTTCGTCCAATCAACCGAGCGCCATGCCTAACTCCACAACCGTCTACGAACTTCGCATCTATCACGTCAACGAAGGCAAGCTGCCCGCTCTCCTCGCCCGCTTCCGCGACCACACCATCGCCATCTTCACCAGACACAACATGAGAACCCTCGCCTTCTGGACTCCCACCGACGACCCACAAAAGTCCAACACCCTCGTCTACATCCTCGTCCACCCCAGCCGCGAAGCCGCCGATGCCAACTGGAAATCTTTCCGCGTTGACCCCGAATGGATCTCAGTCCGCGACCAATCCGAAGCCAACGGCAAGCTCGTCGAAAAAATCGACTCCACCTTCCTCGCCCTCACCGACTTTTCCCCGCCCATCCGATAGCGCAGCCACCCCTCCAGGCCTCCGCAATTCCCATCCCTTTCCCACTTTTCCCGCGATTTGGAACAACACGAATCTCCATCCTGGCCGTCCTTTCCCTTATGTTTTCCGCCTGTGTCATGGGACCTTCCCCGTTTAGCTCCAGTCGGCGCCCTCAGGACGTGCTGGTATGAGCGCCGTCTCTTCCGCCGAACGCCGCATCGATATCGGCCTGCTCGTTCTCCGCGCCGCCGGTCTCTTCCTCGCGCTCACCTTCGGCTTCCAGAAAGTCTCCGGCTATATCGCGCTGCTCCGCGCCGGACAATCTCTGTCCACCTCCGGCCTCGCTCCCCTCATCCGCATGATGGGCCTTCCCGCGCCCGCCTTCCTCGCGGTTTGCGCCGTGCTCAACGAAGCCCTCGGCGCGCTCTTCATCGCCTGCGGATTTCTCACCCGCCTCTCAGCCGCCGCAGGCGCCCTCGGTATGGCCACCGCCTTCTACGTCAGTATGCGTCTCGGCGAAGACCCGCTTCGCGCTGCGCTCTATTTCGTAATTTTCCTCGGCTTGGCCATCACCGGCCCCGGCAGATTCTCCGTCGACCATCTTCTGCGCGCACGATTGCCATCTCAATCGAAAGGCCATCCATGACCTCTTCCCAACCGTCATCGCCGAATCGCAGCCTCGACGCGGGGCTGCTCCTCCTCCGCATCGGTACCGGACTCTCTCTGTTACTGATTTTCGGTCTGCAAAAACTCCAGGCCGGCTGGGCCTACACCCACACCGGCCAGTGGCCTTTCGTCGATTTCAATCGCAAAATCGGCTTGCCTCTCCCGGTTTTCTTCGCCTACGTGCAAACCCTCAATGAGTCATTCGGCGCGCTTTTCCTCGCACTCGGCTTGTGGTCCCGTTATTCCGCCGCCGCTCTCTCTATCGGTTTCGCCGCCGCCACCCTCTGCAGCATGAAAGCCGCCGAGCCCTGGCTCAC
>Ga0207015_1081_pt1 | contig 32419 bp, 26 predicted proteins | sample Alteio_BWMinCont_53_FD_153486 | JGI IMG/M metagenome (GOLD analysis project Ga0207015, IMG submission 153486) | Enriched cells from forest soil in Barre Woods Harvard Forest LTER site, Petersham, Massachusetts, United States -... | ecosystem: Environmental > Terrestrial > Soil > Temperate forest >...
AGCTGGCCAAGTAGTCGGCCGGGCCGTCAACTTACGGAGCGTCCGGCGAATGAGATAGCAGTTGGTGTTGGGAAGAGGTCGACGGTCGACCGTTGAAGGTCGAAGGTACGGGAGCTCGAACGCGACGGGATCAAAGCAGCGGAGAGGCCAGAAGAAGGGGCTGGAAACTCCGCACCCTAACGGGAGGTTTCGGCGATGGTCACGCCTTCGGGCTTGGCAAAGAGCTTGGGATCAAAAGGGACCTGGCCGTAGCCGCTGTACCAGAACATTTCGCCCTTATTGCCAACCGTGTGTGCCACGAGTAGGGGAAATTCGTTGGGGCCGTACGTGAATAGCGCGAACCTAGTCCCGTCCATGTCGAGGAAGTATGCAACGGTTTGTTGCTTCTGGAGGACGGGGCCGGGGTCTTTCCGCACAGCACCCATTTTCTTGAAATACTCCAGCTCGTAGCCGAACTCCAGTCCCAGCTTGGCGTAGTCCACTGCGTCCGGCGTATTAGGAACTGGTCCTGAAAAGATTGGGAGATGGCAGTTGAAGGTCGGGCCAGGATCAACGGTATGTCGAGCAGTTTTGGTTGCCAGATTGACCATCCACGCATCGGGCTCGTTGACGATTAAGAGGCCACGAATGTTGTGCTCGGGATCTGGGGCTTCTTCGACGCGACAATAGGTGCTACCCGCTCTGTAGATGGTCCTAGGATTTCTGACGAAGCTGTTTTGTGGAACTTCGGAGCCATCGAGCTGCACGGTGATTCTGTTCATCGTCTTAGGAGCGTCTTGCGCGAGGAACAGTGACGCTACCAGAGTGAGGAAGGCCTTTTTCATGGAGCGCGATTCTAACACGTGCGAGCGCCACCCTCGGTTTGTGAGTTGTTTGGCGGGATAGATGTGGCGACGGGTCGAGGTTCGGAAGAAAAAAGCTGAGCATCTGTCCGGGCCAGCCGCCTGGCCATCACCGTCAGCGTCGTCTTCCAAAATCCTGGCCGCTTTCCCGGCTTTTACGCTTTTGCCGCGCGCAACTGCTTGAGCCGCTCTTCTGTCTGCTTGGTCAAATGCGGGGTGATTCCCAACATTCTCTGGACCAACATCAACTGGCCGCGGTGATGCATTTCATGTTCTTTGGCGCCCAAAATTCTCTCGAAACGGGTCTTTACGGTCTTTCCGTCGCCGTCAATCACGCCCACCGCCAAGAATTCGTCGGTCAACGGCTCGAGCCACGTCGCAAACTTTTCTCCTTCGGTTTGTAGCAACTCCAGAATTTGCGCCTTGGTAAGCGTCTTGGCTTCTTCCGCGGCAAAACGCTCGCGGATGGTCGTAAAATCGAATCCCACGAACGTCGTGAGTCCCTCTTTCGCCAGCTCCGGCCAGAGTGCTGGCGAAGTCGCCATATGCATCAGCGTCTTCCGCACCGTCCGGACTCCCGGCGCGGGCACAAAGTCGTACTTGTCCTCCGGAATGTCTTCCGCAATCTGAATGGTGTTCTTGCGGACGGTCCGAAACGCAGCCGCCATCTCTTTTCCGCCATAGACGCTCATACGCTACCTCGTTTTTCTGGGATCATCCGCCCTACCCAGCAGACTGCCTTCTTCGATGCGGGGCCTTGCACACCTGTCACACTGATGGGCAAATCAGCAGCGTCGCCACCCGCCAAGCAGATCCCTCACTCCGCGACGATTTTTTTGAAGGGGGCGCGGGGATTCCCTTCGAGGCTCAGGGCAGGCGGGATGACAGTGTTAGAGCAGGGGGAAACAGCAGATTCCCGCGCTGAAGGCGCGCGGGAATGACAGTTTTTGCGCGGTGGTTCTGCCAGATCAGGCGAGTTGCTGGACCCATTGCTTGCGCCAGGCTGGGGCTTCGAAGGGATCGGCGAAATACTGGGTTTCGTGGACGACTCTGCCGTTGCGGAACTCCATGATGCTGACTGTGTATGCTGGTCGCCCCTGGTAGGTGATGGTGTATTCGGTGATCCAGAGATTCCCGTTTCCGAGAATACGCTTGACCTGGAAACCGGACGGCTTGCCGGGATGATGACTGCGCAAAGCCTGCAAATTGCTGCGGCCGAGGATGCGCTCGCCGGACTGGGGATAATCACAAATGGCATCGTCAGCGTAAATATCGTGTTCCGCGTTTGCATCGCCTGCTGCGGACGCTTGCCAGTGCGCGTGCAGGGCTTCACGGATTTGTTGCTCTTGCGTGGAGTGCTCCAGATGCGGTTTAGGTTCCATGATTACGCTTCATCTCTGGCTTTGGCGGATGCAGTCTCGGCCGGATAGTTGAAGAAGAGCTGATTGCCGTCGGGATCGTCAACTACCAGGAGCCGGTAACCCCACGAACCGTCCTTGACCGGAACGCCCCTGGCTTCGAGTTCCGCGCGCAGCGCATCCAGCGCGGCGATTTGCGTCTCCGGCTCGATGTTCAAGGAAATGAACATCAGCCCCTTGCCAATCTTGTCCGGCCACGTGTCGGCCAGGATAAGCGCGCAGCCCTGCCGGTCGACCTGTGCGACGTGCGCTCTGCCGTCCTCGTGCCCATTCTGTCGCCGTGCCCGTCCCTGCCTAGAACTACCGGTAAGAACTCTTGCGACACATCGCCCGCTCCTCCCTATTGACTATCACGTTAACCTATGATATATTGGCGTTTGATAACTGAGCGAAGCCGCCAGAGCGCAGGACCTGGAGCAAGCATCCATGTCCGCCCGCAACCACCCAACTCCCCCGCCAGCCCTCGCTCTACCTCAAGTTCGCCCCCTTCACGGACCACCGAACACGTTCAAGGGATCACGTCTCTGTAACCCGTTTAGATGCAACACTTACAGCCCATCTCCGCGTTTTGCCGTGTTTTGGCCGAAATTGTCCGCCCGTAACTCCTCTAGATGCAACACTTACAGACTCTGCGCCCGTAACTCCTTTATCGGCAACACTTACAAGAAACACCGGGGGTGGGTGTACCCCAGTGCGAGCCAGAAACTCCACGTTTCACCTTCGATTGGCTCGTCCCGGAGTTCCGTGCAATCGTCCTTACGTCGCCGCCTCCCGGCTTCATTATTTCCGCCTCCCCGGCTACAATCCCTCGGCGGCGTTGCCCGCATCCTGTGGATTCTTCGCCTCGCGAAGGGAGATTTCCGAATGAGTGGTCGTTTGCCTTTTTCCCGTTTCAGCGGTCGCCTCGCCCTGGCCGCGGTAGCTCTCCTGGTCGCGCTGCTGCAATCCGCCGCGCCTGCCCAGGGCCAGCAGCGCCGCGACCGCGAGCCTAATTCCGTTTACGCCGCGCGCCGCGCCGCTCTCGCCGCCCAGATCGACGGCCCCGTCGTCCTCTGGGGACTCACTGGCCAGGAAGAATCCTCGCAATCCTACATTTTTGCCCAGGAAGACAATTTCTATTACCTCACCGGGCACAACGAAGAAGGCGCTGGCGTGATCCTCCTGCCCGCAAAACTGGATGCGCCATCCACCGCGGCAGGCGGCCCGCGCGAAATCTTCTTTCTTCCGCCAAAGAACGCCGCCAAGGAAAAGTGGAACGGCCTGCGCATGTCCCCGAGCGACCCCGGCATCGAAGCGCGCACCGGATTCCCGTTGGTCAAGCCGTTCACGGAGATGCGCGCCACGGTCGAATCCCTCGCGAAATCCTATTCAGACCTGTACACGATTCTCCCTTACAAAAAAGAAAATGGCGGCTATCCGCACGAGAAAGCCGTCGTCGAGTGGCTCAACCTCGCCGCCCCACAAGCCAAGCTGAAAGATATTCGCGGGCAAATTGAAGTTGCTCGCCGCATCAAATCGCTTGGCGAAATCAATTTTCTGCGCACCGCTGTCGATCTCTCGGACGATGCACACATCGCCGCCATGAAAATGATGCGTCCCGGCCTGTGGGAATATCAGGTCGCCGCGAAAATGGCTTACGTGCACGCGATGGGCGGAGCCGAATCCGAAGGTTACACCCCTATCGTCGGCGCCGGGCCCAATTCCACTGCGTTGCATTACGACAAACTCGACCGCAAAATCCAGGACGGCGATATCGTCGTGCTCGACGTCGGCGCGCAGTACGCCGGTTATTCCGCCGACATCACCCGCACTCTCCCCGCCAATGGCAAATTCACCCCGCGCCAGCGTGAAATCTATGAAATCGTTCTCGCTGCGCAGAATGCCGCCCTGGCCGCCATGAAGCCCGGCATGACCATGTGCTTCAAAGGCGACAACAGCCTCGACAAGATTTCACGCGATTACATCAATGGCCATGGCAAGGATCTGCACGGCCAATCACTCGGCCAGTATTATATTCACGGCCTCGGCCACAATATCGGCCTCGACGTTCACGATCCCGGCGCCCCCTGCCAGCCCCTTACGCCGGGCCAGGTCGTCACTGTCGAGCCCGGCATCTACATTCCCGAAGAAAATCTCGGTGTGCGCATCGAAGACGATGTGCTCATCACCGAAACGGGCTACAAACTCCTTAGCGAAAAACTGCCGCGCGACCCGGGCGAAATCGAGAAAATCATGGCCGCAGGCGCCAAAGAACGCGCCGGCGAAAAGAAGGGCGGCGATTGACCGGGGCAAACAGCCCCATCTATACTGGTGATTCGCGTTGGCCACGAAATTCCGGCCGGCGCGCCTCGTGTCATTCCGTGAGCGCCCTGTAGGCGGAATTTCCGAAATCAACCCAAAGGCTTTCTCAGCGAATATGAGCAGCGTTAAAGCGACACAACTCCGCCCCGGCATGGTCATCCAGCATGAGGGCCAGCTCTTCACCATATTCAGCGTGGATCACCGCACCCCCGGCAACAAGCGCGGCTCCATGCAAACGCGCATGAAGAATCTGCGCACCGGAGCGCTCATCGATTACCGGTTCCGTGCCGAAGAATTCGTGGACCGCGCCATTCTCGATGAAGTCGAATTCGAGTATCTGTACAGCGAAGGCGATGAGTTCCACTTCATGAATTCCGAGACCTTCGAGCAGATGCAAATGACCCGCGAAGAGCTGGGCGAAACGGTGTACTACCTGATTCCCAACACCATCGTCAAAATCGAATTCTTCGAGGAAAAAGCCATCGGCGTCGACCTGCCCGATACCATGGATCTGAAAGTCACCTCGACCGAGCCCACGCTGCAGAAAGCTACCGCTAGCTCGGTGATGAAGCCGGCCACGCTGGAAACCGGCCTGGTCGTCAACGTGCCCCCCTTCGTCAACGAAGGCGACAGGATTCGTGTGGACACTTCGGAAGCCCGCTACGTACAGCGCGTCGAGTAATTCTGGCGGCGAACACGCCGTTGGCCGCGGGTTGCGCGAACCGGCCGCCCCGGAGGATTGAGTATCACAATTTAATTTTGCATCGCAGTTGCATTTGCTGCTAGAGTGCCCGAAGAGTTTCCGCCTCCGCAGCTGAGTGCGGCGCAAGCCGAATTCAGAAGAGGCAAATGAAAAGCCCCGATTCGTCGGGGCTTTTTTCTTTTCACAGCGATTGCAGCGCGAACGGCATGAGGCCGTTTCTTTGCGCTAGGCTTTGCTGGCAGCGGATTTTTCGCCGGCGGGATGCGCGCCGAAGACGCGGTCGAAGATGGCATCGACAAAGCGCAGCTGGCGCTGCAGGTCGAACGTGTGCGCCAGCTCCTGGGCATTGAGGAATTTACCGATGCGCGCATCGGCGGCAACGCGGGCGCGGAAACTGCTGTCGCTTTCCCAAGCAGCCATGGCGTTTTCCTGCACCGCTTTGTAAGCGTCGTCGCGCGGCATGCCCTTCTCGACGAGGTCTTGCAGTAGTTGACCGGAAAAAACCAGGCCCTGTGTGGATTCAAAATTCTTGAGCATGCGCTCCGGGAAGACGCGCATTTCGCCGACGATGGTGGTCATCTTGGCGAGCATGTAGTCGACGAGGATGGTCGAATCCGGAAGAATCACGCGCTCGACGGAACTGTGGGAAATGTCGCGCTCGTGCCACAGAGCCACGTTTTCGTAAGCGGCGAGCATGTTGGAGCGCACCAAACGCGCGAGGCCGCAGACTTGTTCGGAGGCGACCGGATTGCGTTTGTGCGGCATGGCGGAACTGCCGCGCTGTTCACCGCCGAAAGGCTCTTCTGCTTCGCGCACTTCGGTGCGCTGCAAGTGGCGGATTTCGAGGGCGATCTTTTCGAGTGTAGCGGCAACGAGCGCCAGCGCGCTGAGGAATTGCGCATGGCGGTCGCGCTGAATCACTTGCGAAGCGACGGGCGCGACGGTGAGCCCCAGTCGTTTGCAGATGCGCTCTTCCATTTCCGGGCCGAGGTGCGAAGCATTGCCGACGGCGCCGGAGATTTTGCCGACAGCCATTTGCTTTGCGGCGTCGCGGAAGCGCCCAATGTTGCGCTGATTTTCCGCGAACCAGTTGGCGATCTTCAGACCAAAGGTGATGGGCTCAGCGTGAATGCCGTGCGTGCGTCCGATTTGCGGCGTGTGGCGATAACGGTGCGCTTGTAGATCCAGAGTTTCGCCGAAGATCACCAGGGCACGTTCGATAAGGTGCGAGGCGTCGCGGATTTGCAGAGCCTGCGCGGTGTCCACCACGTCGTTGGAGGTCAAGCCGTAATGCAGCCAGCGTGCGGCGTCCGGATCACTGATGGATTCGCCGACGGCCATGGTGAAGGCGATGACGTCGTGTTTTACGCGTGATTCGATTTCGAGAATCTTGACGGCGTCGACCTTGGCACGCTGGCGAATCTTGGCCGCGGCTTCTTTCGGAACGATTCCGGCTTCAGCGAGCGTTTCCGTGGCAGCAAGCTCGACCTCAAGCCATTTGGCGAACTTGTTGGCGTCGCTCCAGACGGCGCCCATTTCTTTGCGGGTGTAACGAGAAATCAAAGAACTCTCCCGGCAGTGCTGGCACGGATTCGCTAGTTCCATGATACCGCAGAACGGCTAGGGGCCAGGGTGGGACGAAGGCCGCGGAGGATTGAGCGTTGGCGGGTGCGGGTGCTGCGCCAGGGCCAGCGTGGTGCGGCTCATGCGGCTCCATCTTAGGTCTCGCCGAGATGGGGCGCAGCGGTGCTGCGGCCCTACTTGGACCGGGCGGTTATTTTGAGGTGTCCGATTGCGGGACGGTTGGTTTCGGGGACGGACGAAGAAGTACGTGGGACGGAATCCCCACGATAGGCAATTGCTTGCGATGCAAGGACTTAGGGCCTGATGGCGAACGGTACATGGGTTGCAGCGGGCGGGATGTAGATTGTCTACGGCCGAGGATGTAGATAGACTACAGCCCTGGAACAAGACTATACGCTGGGAGATTCGTCAGAATGAAAGAGATGAAAGAACGGTATCAGAACCGGATCGAGTTGCTGCAAGGGACGCTGGATTTGCTGATCCTGCAGACGCTGCAATGGGGCATGCAGCACGGCTATGGAATCAGCGTGGCGATACGCGCGCGGTCCGGAGAGATTCTGCAGGTGGATACGGGGTCGTTGTATCCGGCGCTGCATCGCCTTGAGAAGCAGAAGTGGATTGCTGCGGAGTGGAAGACTTCGGACAACAACCAACGAGCGAAGTATTACCGGCTGACGGCGCGGGGAAAGAAGCAGTTGGCTCGGGAGCTTTCGAGATGGGAGCAATTGCAGGGAGCGATTGCCGGAGTGCTGAAAGTCGAATAAAGCGAAGTAATGACGCAATGAAGCAACGAGGCAAGGACCGCGGCGCGGCTGAGTCTGAGGCCAGGCGAGGTGAGCAATGAGTTGGTGGACGAGGAAGCGCAAAGAGGAACAGCTGGAAGAGGAAGTGCGCGGGCATCTGGAGATGGCGGCGCGAGAGCGGGTGGAGCGAGGTGTGGCTGCGGACGAAGCGGCGCGTGGGGCGCGGCGGGAGTTTGGCAATGTGGAATTGGTGAGAGAGACGACGCGGGATATTTGGGGATGGAACTGGTTGCAGGATGCAGCGCAGGATGTGCGGTACGGATGGCGGATTCTGGGGCGGACGCCGGTGCTGACGGCGGTAGCGGTGTTTTCACTGGCGCTGGGAATTGGCGCGAATACGGCGATTTTCAGCTTGATCGATGCGGTGGTGCTGCAAATGTTGCCGGTTCACAAGCCGGAAGAGTTGATGCAACTGAAGATGCGAGGAACGGCCGCGGATCGACCGCAGCCGACGTTCACCAATCCGATTTGGGAGGAAGTACGGGATCATCAGGATGCTTTCGCCGGCGTGTTCGCCTGGAGCAGCTTCACGCACGGGCAGTTCGACCTGGCGCGTGGCGGGCCGGTGCAGTACGCGAATGGAGTGATTGCCAGCGGGAATTTTTTTGCGGTGTTGGGAGTGCGTCCGGCGGCGGGGCGGCTGTTTACGGCTGAAGATGACCGGCGCGGGTGTCCGGGCGTCGCAGTGCTGAGCTATGGATTCTGGCAGGACCACTTTGGCGGAGCGGCGAGCGCCGTGGGCAGCACGCTTTCGCTCGACAACCACAACTTTCAGGTCATCGGAGTGAGCGCAGCCGGATTTTATGGAATGGACGTTGGAAATAAATTTGACGTGGTGATTCCGATTTGTTCGCAAGCGATTTTTACCGACGACGAAACATGGCTGACCAGGCGATCCACGTGGTGGCTGGATATCGCGGGCCGAATGAAGCCGGGAATGAGCGAGGAGCAACTGAATAGCCGGCTGGCGGTGCTCTCGCCGCAACTATTGACACCAGTGGTGCCGACCAACTGGCAGGCGGAGAATCAGCGGGAGTTTGTAAAGCGGGTGCTGGTAGCGTCTCCCGGCGGGACGGGAGTTTCGTTTGTGCGTAGCCAGTTTCAGCAGCCACTGACGATTTTGATGGGGGTGGTGGGGCTGGTGCTGGTGATTGCGTGCGCGAATATCGCCAGCTTGATGCTGGCGCGGTCCGCCGCGCGGGGCAAGGAAATTGCGGTGCGCAAGGCTTTGGGCGCTTCGCGCGGGCGGCTGATCCGGCAACTGCTGACGGAATGCGTGCTGCTGTCGAGTGCGGGAGCGGCGCTGGGGCTGGCGTTCGCGCGATGGGGAAGCACGCTACTGGTGCGGTTCATTTCAACAGCACAAGACCAGGTATTTCTGGATTTTTCACTCAATGGGCGAGTGTTGGGATTTACGGCGGCGATTGCGGTACTGACCGGAGTGCTTTTCGGGGTACTTCCGGCGTTTCGCTCGACGCGGGTTTCGTTGACGGCAGCGATGAAGGGCGGGCAGGCGGAGGATAGCGAACGGCGGATGCGGTTTCGCCCGGCGAAATGGATCGTGGCTTCACAGGTAGCGCTTTCGCTGGTGTTGCTGGTAGGCGCGGGGCTTTTCTTGCGCAGCTTCGCAAAGCTGACGGCGGTGGACGCCGGATTCGACCGGAATAACGTGCTGCTAGTAAACGCGAATCTGAAGACGGCGAAAGTGCCGGCGGAGCAGTATGTGGCGACGTACGAAGCGATCGAGCAGCGGCTGAAGGCTCTCCCGGGGGTGGTTTCGGCTGGGCGGTCGTTCACCACGCCGGTGAGCCACATGGAATGGAACGAGGATGTGCACACTGACGACGCCGGCGGTCCGGTTGGAGACGCGGCGCTAACTTATTACAACTTCGTTTCCGCCGGATATTTCGCGGCGCTGCGAATGCCCATCATAGAGGGGCGCGGCTTCGACAAGGGAGATAGCAAGACGGGTACGAAAGTGGCCATCGTGAATGAGACGATGGTGCGGCGATTTTTCCGAAACAAGAATCCGATCGGCCAATATTTTCGGGGTGAGGATGAGCCGGGAAATCCGGCGGCGCGCATACAAATCGTGGGCATCGTGAAGGATTCCAAGTACGACTCGCTGCGAGAAGAAACCTTCGCGCAGGCGTTCCTGCCGATTACGCAAATACTGGAAGGTGACGAGCGAGAAAACTTTGAGATACGGACACTGATGCAGCCGTCAGCGCTGATTCCCGCGGTGCAAGAAGCGGTTGGCGGCGTTAACAAGGAAATTCCCATCGAGTATCGGATGCTGAGCCGGCAGGTGGACGATTCGCTGGTGCAGGAACGGTTGCTGGCGACGCTTTCTGGTTTTTTTGGCGGGCTGGCATTGCTACTGGCGATGATCGGGCTCTATGGAGCGGTGAATTATTTGGTGAATCAGCGGCGGGCAGAGTTTGGAATACGGCGCGCGCTGGGAGCGCATCCCGGAGCGATCTTCCAGCTAGTGATGCGCGATGTGATGGGCATTCTGGTGATGGGAATCGCCGCCGGGGTGTGCCTCGCGGCCGCGAGCGTGGGAGTGCTGCAGAAATTGATGTTCGGGTTGGCGGCGAGAGATACGGCGACGATCGTGGCGGCGGTTGGCGTGATGGCGACAGTGGCTTTCTTTGCGGGGTACCTGCCGGCGCGGCGGGCGATGCGGGCGGATCCGATGGCGGCACTCAGGTACGAGTAAAAAAAGAAGTAGTGACGTAAGGACGTAAAGAGGCAACGACGGAGCGGAGGTGCGGCGTGCGATTTCCCTGGCGGAAGCGCGACGAGGAATTGGACGACGAGGTGCACAGGCATTTGGAGATGGCGGCACGGGAGCGTGCGGAGCGAGGCGCGGCCGCTGATGAAGCGGCGCGCGCGGCGCGACGAGAATTCGGAAATGTGGGGCTGGTGAAGGAAACGGTGCGGGACGTGTGGGGCTGGCGGTGGTTGAAGGATTTGGCGGAGGACGCGCGGTACGGATTGCGGATGGTGCGGAAGACGCCGTTGCTTTCAGCAATCATCATCGCGGTGGTGGCGATCAGCATCGGTTCGGGGACGGCGATGTACAGCTTGATCGATGCGTGCCTGATGCAGAGCATCACGTATCCGGTGGTGGATCGTTGGGTGGTAGTGCGGGCGTATCTGCCGGAAAAGAAGACGTTCGCGAATTATCTGGCGATCCCGGAAATTGCCGAAGTCCAACAAATGAGCGATGTGTTCGAAGAAGTTGGAGCGATCCACGGAGAGAGCATGACGCTATCCGGAGGCGAGGATCCGGAACGGCTGCTGACGACGCATGTGACGGCAAACGCGGTGACGATGACGGGGGTGCTGCCGATTCTGGGACGAACGTTCCGCGCGGACGAGGACCGGCCGGGAGGCGCGCCGGTAACGATGCTGAGCTACGAATTGTGGCAACGGCGATTTGCGGGCGACACGGGGATCGTGGGGAAAGCTATAAAGCTGAACAACGTGGCGTACACGGTGATCGGAGTGATGCCGCAGTACTACGGGTTGTGGGGCGGCGAACTATGGGTGCCGTTGCAACTGGACTGGGCCAGCACCGATCGCACAGCGCGAAACAACTGGATCGTTGCGGTGCTGCGCAAGGATGTGAAGGAGGCGCAAGCGAATGCCCGCCTGCGAATTCTTTCGAAAGAACTGGAACAGCGATACGGGAGCTCCGCGCCGGAGTATCACCAATGGGAACTCAGCGCGTGGAATATCAATGAAGCGGTGCTGGGCGGAGTGAAGCCGGCGCTGCTGGCGCTTTCCGGAGCGGTGAGTTTGCTGGTGCTGATTGGCTCCGCGAACGTGGCGACATTGCTGCTGTCGCGCATGACGGCACGATTCCGGGAGATGACCGTGCGGATGGCGCTAGGAGCAAGCCGCGGAAGAATTCTGCGGCAGATGCTGACGGAAAGCCTGCTGCTCGCGGGTATGGGAGGAGTCTGTGGCGTTTTGCTGTCGCTGGGCGGGCTTCCGGTGCTGGTGCATCTGATTCCGAGCGAGTACATGACCGCGCCGGCGGAGCTGATTCGCGTGAACGGAACGGCGCTGGCGGTGGCGCTTGGTTTGACCGCGGGGATGGGCGTGTTTTTCGGGCTGGCACCGGCGTTGCAGATTTCGCGACAAGACTTTGCGGCAGCAATGAAGGAAGGCGGACAGAAAGTCCGCGGGGACCGGCATGGGCGGACAGCGCGCAATTTTTTTGCGGCGGCGGAGATCGCGCTGTCGGTGGTGGTGCTGGCGGGAGCGGCGCTGATGCTGCAGAGCTACCGCAAATTGGAAGGGTTGGACCTGGGATTCCGGCCGGAACAATTATTGAGCTTTGAAATCGCGTTGCCGGACTCCAGATACCCAGGCGACAACGAAATCAAGAAGTTCTATGAACGCGCACTGGAGAAGATTCGGGCGCTACCCGCAATCACCGATGCAGCGGCGGTGTCCGGGCGGCCGATGGTGGACCGCGCGGTGGATTTGACTACGAACGACATCGAGATTGAGGGACATCCGGCGGAGGACGCGGGCGGACAAGCCAATGCGAATTACCGGGTGATCTCGCCGGATTATTTCCGGACCATGCGCATTCCGCTGCTGCGGGGACGGGACTTTGCGGATGCGGACGGAGCGGAGAGTCCGCGAGTTGCAATGGTGAACCAAACGATGGCGCGGGTTTTCTGGCCGAACGAGGACCCGCTTGGAAAGTGGATCCGGCTGGGAAGACGGTTTGGGCGGCGGCAAAACTCCGAGGTGGACACCGCGGGAACGGAAATGATGGTGGTGGGAGTGGTTGCCGATGCGAAGCAAATTCGCGTGATCGATGCGCCAGTGCGGCAAGAATTTTACGTGCCGCTGGCGCAGCGAGCCGGAGTACCACGAGGCATGACCATCGAAGCACGGAGCAGGCTGGCGCCGACCGAATTGACGGCGGCGATTCGCGGAGCGGTGCGCGCGGTGGATGCAGAGCAGCCCATCTTTGATGTGGACACGATGGACAAGATCGTGGCGGATTCGTTTGGACCGAAACGCCTGACGCTGTACTTGCTGACGTTTTTCGCGGCGGTGGCGTTAATCCTTTGTTCGGTGGGCTTGTACGGAATCGTGGCGTATTCAGTGGGACAGCGGACGCAGGAAATGGGCGTGCGAATGGCCATGGGAGCGCAGCGTGGCGATGTGGCGCGGTTGGTGGTTGGACAGGGCGTACGGTTGGCGCTGGCTGGTTTGGCGGTGGGACTGGCGGCTGCGTTTGGCTTGACGCGGCTGATGGGGGCTTTGCTGTACGGCGTGAGTGCGACGGATCCGAAGACGTTTGCGGGGGTGGGGCTGGTGCTGCTGGGCGCGGCGTTGCTGGCGAGCTATGTCCCGGCGCGGCGGGCTACACGGGTGGATCCAATGGTGGCGTTGCGATACGAATGACGAAAAAGAGGTAATGACGTAACGAGGTAAAGAGGCGGAGTGGAGGTGCGGTGTGCGATTGCCGTGGCGGAAGCGCGACAAGGAATTGGATGACGAGGTGCGCGGGCACCTGGAGATGGCGGCGCGGGAGCGCGTGGAACGCGGCGCAGCTGCGGAGGAAGCGGAGCGTGCGGCGCGGCGAGAATTCGGAAATGTGGGGCTGGTGAAGGAAACGACGCAGGACGTTTGGGGATGGAGGTGGCTGCGGGATTTGTATGAGGATGCGCGATTTGGGTGGAGGACGCTGGGCAAGAGCCTAGGGTTTTCGTTGACGGCGATTTTGACGCTGGCGCTGGGGATTGGCGCGAACACGGCGATTTTCAGTTTGATTGATGCGGCGCTGTTGCGGTCGGTTCCGGTGCGCGACGCGGATCGCGTAGTGGTTCCGGTGTGGCACGCGCACAAAGATCCGAAGCGATGGAGCTCGACGTCGTACGGAGATTGCATTGACGCGCGGACCGACAAGAATCCTGGAGGATGTTCTTTTTCCGCGCCGTTTTTTCAGGAAGTGCACGGGCTGAGCGGAATCTTTTCGAGTGTGGCGGCGTTTGCGGGAGGAGACCGGCTGGACCTGAGCGGGATCGGGGCAGCGGATACGGTCGAGCAGACCGAATATGTTTCGGGGAGCTACTTCGAGACGTTGGGCGTACTGCCAGCGCAAGGGCGGTTGATCGGCAATGATGATGATAGGCCGTCGGGCACGCCGGTGGCAGTGCTTAGCTACAGCTACTGGCGGAGCAAATTCGGCGCCGATCCATCGGCTGTAGGCAGGACGATTTTGCTGAACAAAGTGCCGTGCACGATTGTGGGCGTGGCGGAAGCACGCTTCGATTCGCTGTCGCCGGGGAATCCGATTCAGATGTGGATTCCGCTGGCGGTGCTGCCGCGGTTGGAAGTGCCGTGGAATAACCGGGAAGTCGATCCGGCAAGCTGGTGGCTGGTGATGGCCGGGCGGCTAAAGCCTGGCGTGACGCGCGAGCAGGCGCAGGCGGCGATCAACACGATCTTCGCGAACGATACAACCAGCGGCGCAAAACCAATGTTCAAGCCGGAGGATGGCTCAGCGATTTCTTTGACGCGAATGGAAGAAGGCCTGACCGGGAACCGGCCGGACGTTTCCACGCCATTATATGTGCTGGTGCTGGCGGTGGGAATCGTGCTGCTGATTGCATGCGCCAATGTGGCGGGGCTGCTGCTATCGCGGGCAACGGCGCGGCAGAAGGAAATGGCGGTGCGATTCGCGCTGGGAGCGTCGCGGGGAAGAGTGGCGCGGCAACTGCTGACGGAAAGCGTGATGCTGGCAGTTGCGGGAGGGGCGCTGGGAGTTTTGTTTGCGTGGTGGTGCCTGCATTCGATCACCACGTTTGCGGCTACGCGCGCGGATGGGGCGTTGACCTTTGCGGCGGATATCGATGCGCGAGTGCTTTTCTTCACCGGAATGGTCTCGGTGTTAACCGGAGCGATTTTCGGGCTGGCGCCGGCGTTGCAGGGAATGCGGGTAGATTTGACGCCAGCGCTGAAGGAAGGCATGCGAGGCAGTGCGCAAGCGGGACGCAAGAGCAAAAGCGGATGGAGCGCAGGAAATGCGCTGGTGGTGGCGCAGGTAGCGCTGAGCATCGTGGTGCTGGCGGGCGCGGGGCTGTTGGTGCGAACGCTGCAGAATTTGAAGAATGTGGACCCGGGATTCGACACACGGAACGTGCTGACGTTCCGTATGGATGCAACGCTGATTGGCTACCAAAGCGCGCAGAGTGATGCGTTCTTCCGCGAATTGCGCGACCGGTTAAGCGCCATGCCGGGAGTTACCTCCGCGACGTACTCGTGGAGAGTGTTGCTGGGCGGAGGATTGTGGACCACGGGATTTCATTTGGCGGGGAAACCGAAGGATGAAATCTCGGAGGCGGATGTGTTGCCGGTTGGGCAGGAATTTTTCGGGACCATGCGAATTGCGCTGGTGGATGGGCGGGAATTCAATGCGGCGGATCTGGCGCGAGCCCAGGGAATCGAGGCGGTGATGGCGGCGGAGCGGGCGGAGGCCGCGGCGAGACTCAAGAGCGGCAGCAAACCCGGAGCAGTTGCAGCGAGATCCGCAGGCAAGCCGCCGTATCCGGCGATCGTGAATCGCGCGTTCGTGCGCAAGTATTTTGCAGGAACGAATCCGCTGGGCCAACAATTTGGGAAGCCGGAGGGCGATTCCGAATTCGATGAGCCGCAAAGTCCGGGGTGGAAAATCGTGGGCGTGGTTGCCGATGCCAAGTACAACAACCTGCGGCGCGGCGTTGAGCCGACGATCTATATGCCGAATACGGGAGGGGCCGTATCGTTCGCGGTACGAACGGCAGGCGATCCACAACAACTCGTTCAGGCGGTTCGCGCGCTGGTGAACCAGATGGATAGCAATCTGCCGGTGTTCGCGGTCAAGACGGAGAGCCAGCAGATCGATCAGCAAGTCTTCAAAGAGCGGTTGATTGCGCGGTTGTCCGGGTTTTTCGGAGCGCTGGCGCTGCTCCTGGCGTGCATCGGGTTGTATGGGCTGATTTCGTATGAAGTATCGCGGCGAACGAGGGAGATCGGAATTCGTGCAGCCTTGGGGGCGGAGAGACGCGACGTGCTGCGAATGGTGTTGGGGCAAGGGATGCGGCTGGTATTTGCCGGTGCAGTGCTGGGAACAGTGCTGGCGCTTGGGTTGCTGAGGTATGCGAAGAGTTTGCTGTTTGGCGTGGGCGCGTCCGATCCCGTGACGTTTGTTGCGGTGGCGGCTTTGCTGATCAGCGTAATGCTGGCGGCGAGCTATGTGCCGGCGCGGCGGGCGACGAGCGTCGATCCGGTGATAGCGCTGCGATACGAGTGAGGGAGTAAGGACGTAATGAAATAAAGAAGTAATGACGGTGGAGGTGCGGTGTGCGATTGCCGTGGCGGAAGAGGGAGAAGGAATTGGAGGAAGAGGTGCGGGGGCACCTGGAGATGGCGGCGCGGGAGCGCGTGGAACGAGGGGTGGGTGCGGACGAAGCAGCGCATGGGGCGCGGCGGGAGTTTGGAAACGTGACGCTGGTTAAGGAAACGGCACGCGATGCCTGGGGCGGGCGCTGGCTGGCGGAATTGGTGGAGGATGTGCGCTATGGATTTCGCGTATTGCGCAAGAATCCGGGATTCACGGTCGTGGCCGTGCTTACACTGGCGTTGGGGATCGGAGCGAACACCGCGCTGTTTTCCGTGGTCAACGGAGTGCTTCTGAATCCGCTGCCGTATCCGGAGCCGGAGCAACTGGTGACCATCCACGAAAGCAAGCCCAATTTCGACACTGGTTCGATCTCGTTCCCAAACTTTCGCGACTGGCACAAGGACAACAAAACATTTTCGCAGATGGCGGTGACCCGCACTTTTGCGTTCACGTTAACCGGGCTCGGCGAGGCCGAGCAGGTGCAAGCGCAATTCGTTTCGACGGATTTTTTCCCGATGCTGGGCGTGAAACCGACGGCCGGACGGCTGTTCGTGGAAGGCGAAGATGAGTTCGACCGCAGTCCCATTGCGCTGATCAGCGCCGGCTTCTGGAACCGGAAGTTCGGTGGGTCGCCGGATGCAGTCGGAAAAGCCATCGCGCTGGATGGGCGCAGCTACACAATCGTCGGAGTAATTCCAGCGAGCTTCAAGTTGCGCCTGGGGTACTTTCAGACCAGCGATGTGTACGTGCCCCTGGGGCAATGGAGCAATCCGTTCTTGCGGCGCCGCGACGCGGGCTTGGGGATTCACGGGCTCGGCCGGCTCAAGCCGGGAGTGACGATTCAGCAAGCGCGCTCGGATATGGCGCGAGTGACGGAACATTTGGCGGAGGCCTTTCCGGACCAGAACAAGGGAATCGGCGCCACCCTGTTTCCAATGAAGGACGGCGTGGTCGGCGGCAGCGTGAAGTTACTGTTGCTCACCCTGCTGGCCGCGGTTGGATTTGTGCTGCTGATTGCATGCGTGAACGTGGCCAACCTCTTGATGGTGCGCTCGGCGGGGCGCGCTCGCGAGTTTGCCGTGCGTTCGGCGCTGGGTGCGGGACGCGGGAGAATCATCCGGCAGCTTTTGACCGAGAGCCTGTTGTTGGCTCTGGCCGGAGGCGGCCTCGGTTTGTTGCTGGCGGCCTGGGGTACGCAATTGGCGCAACAACGGCTGGCGTCGCAATTGCCGCGAGCCGCGGAAATCGGCATGGATTGGAAGGTATTCGCGTTCACCGCTGCGATTGCGTTGTTCTGTGGAATTGTATTCGGGCTGGCACCGGCGTTGCGGGTTTCGCGGCCGGATTTGCGCGAGTCGTTGAAGGAAGGCGGGCGCGGGCTAGTAGGCGGCAAGCAACGCTTCCGTGAGGTTCTGGTCGTGGCGGAAATGGCCATGGCGCTGGTGTTGCTGATCGCAGCGGGGTTGATGATGCGGAGTGTGAGCGCGCTATGGCAGGTGAATCCAGGGTTCGACTCGCGCGGCTTGTTGACGTTTTCCATCTCGCTTTCGCCGACGATGCGAGACGCCAAGCCGGACGCGATTCGTGCGGCGTTACGCGACATCGCAGACAAGCTGGCGGCAACGCCGGGGGTGCGGGGTGCTTCGCTTTCCTGGGGAGCCGTGCCGTTGGCCAGCGACGACGAAGATTTGTTCTGGATGGAAGGGCAGCCAAAGCCGCAAGCCACGCACGATATGAACTGGGCGATCAGCTACGTGGTCCAGGAAGACTATCTGCAGCTGATGGGCATTGCGCTGCTGCGCGGCCGCTTTTTTACGGCGCAGGACAACGAACGTGCGTCACACGTCGTGGTGGTCGACGACGTTTTCGCGAAGAAGTATTTTGGCGATCAAGATCCGATCGGGAAGCGCATCGTCCTGGAGATAAAAGGCGGGGTCGCTGAAATCGTCGGCATCGTGCGACATGTGAATCAATGGGGGCTCGATTCGGACGGCCAGCAAGCTCTGCGTGCCGAACTCTATTTCCCGTACATGCAACTCCCGGACGAGGCTATGCGCCTTTCCGCGAACGGCACCGGAGCCATCGTGCGTTTCGACGGCGACGGGCAAGGAACAGCAGCAGCGATTCGCGCGGGACTGAAAGCGATGAACGGCGACCAGGTGATGTTCAGCGTCCAGACCATGGAAGAAATCATCGCGGATTCGCTGGCAGCGCGGCGATTGTCGATGATCGTGCTGGTCGTTTTCGCAGGCCTGGCTGTGGGTTTGGCGAGCCTGGGCATTTACGGCGTAATTTCTTATATTGTGGGCCAGCGCACGCAGGAAATCGGCATTCGCATGGCGCTGGGCGCGCGGCCAGGGGACGTGCTTGCCGGCGTGCTGGGACAAGGCGCGAAGATGGTCAGCTTCGGTGTCGCCATCGGGTTGCTTTCCGCGTTTGGCCTTACGCGCTTGATGGCCAAGCTGCTCTTTGGCATCAGCGCCACGGATCCGGTGACGTTCGCGGCGGTAGCAGCTTTTCTGTCGCTGGTGGCGTTGGCGGCTTGCTGGATACCGGCGCGAAGAGCAATGCGGGTTGATCCGATCGTGGCGTTGCGTTATGAATGATGGAAGGCGAAGATACAGCGAAGCGATTCGCGGGTTCCCACAACATGCCGAGCCGAGCCTGACCTAACCGCGAGCGCATAATCCTGTCTAATCCATACGAATGAACGAAAGCGTCGAGAGCCTGCGACAGAGCGACGCGATGGCCGTCGAGCGTGTGCTTGCGGGCGATCGTGACGCTTACCGCGCGCTTGTCGAGCGGCACAGCCGGAATGTGCACCGGTTGGCGTACCGGCTTACGGGCAATTCGCACGATACGGAGGATGTGGTGCAGGAAGCGTTCTTGCGGGCGTACCAAAAACTGGGACAGTTTGAGGCGCGCTCGAACTTCGGCACCTGGGTCTACCGTATCGCCGCGAACTATGCGATCGACCGGATGCGCCAGCGGCAGAAGGAAGACGCGCGGCGGGAACCGCCGGATGCACGTGAGGACGGAAGCGAACAAGATCCCGTTGCGTTGGTGCGCGACCCAGCGCCTTCGCCGGAACGTTTGATGCAAAGCACGCAGCTGCGGCGGCAAATGGAGCGCGCGTTGCAGGAATTGTCCGACGCCGAACGCACTGCGTTTGTGATGCGCCACTGGGAGGGCTGCGGCATCGAGGATATCGCCGCGGTGCTGAAATCCAACCCCAGCGCAACGAAGAACACGGTGTTTCGCGCGGTACAAAAATTGCGGCGGGCGCTGGAACCGTTTCTGGACGCACGAGCGCAGACAAAAGTCATGGGAAGCGAAGTATGAAACATCCGACGGAAGAACAATTAATGGCCTATCGTGAGGGCGAAACACAACGCCGCGAAGAAATCAGCGCGCACCTCAAGGAATGCGGTGAGTGCCGGAATGAACTGGAGCGAATTGAAGCAGTGCTAAAAGCGCTTGAGGAATTTCCGGTACCGGATCCCGGCGAAAACTACGAACGGCAGGTGTGGCAGCGGCTGGCGCCCAAGCTTCCGGAGAAGCGCGCGCGCTGGTGGCAGATGTGGCTGGAGCCGCGGCGTCTGGCAACGGCCGGCGCGCTGCTGGCGGTGGTTGTGGCCGCGTTCATCGCGGGGCGATTCTCGAAGCCCGGCGGACCGGCACCAGTCACTGCGACGCAAGAGCAGGTGCGGGAGCACATTCTGGTTGTTGCCGTCGGCGAGCACCTGGGCAAATCCGAGATGGTGCTGGTGGAGCTCTCGAACGCCGAGGCACAAGACGGAAAACAAAAGCGCGTGAATATCGGGGCCGAGCAACGGCGCGCGGGAGATTTACTGGAAGAAAACCGCCTGTACCGCCAGACCGCGTTGCAGCAGGGCGACACGGGACTGGCCAGCGTGCTGGATGAACTGGAGCGCGTGCTCGTCGATGTGGCGCACAGCCCCGAAAACGTGACCCCCGCACAGCTCGAATCGATTCAGAAACGTATCGAGTCCCGCGGAATCTTGTTCAAGGTGCGCGTGGTCGGCAAGGAATTGCAACAAAGGCAGGACGAAATGAAAGCCGCGCCGGTGCAAAGCGGCCAGCAAGCAGGAGAGAGGAACAAGACATGAATCGCGGAGAACGAAACCAGTTGAGAATGGGCATTTCGCTTGCGGCGGCGTTGTTGATCGTGCCGATGGTGGCGCGCCCGGCACTCGCTCGAGGCAACGGCTATGCGTCTGCCGCGTGGCAACAGCAGGACAGCCGGGAGCAGGAACGCCTCGATCGTGAGCAAGAGGCTCGTGACCGCGAGCAGGAGAAGCGCGATCGCGAACAGGAAAAGCGGGATCGTGAGGAGGAAGCCCGGGATCGCGAGCAGGAGCGCGCGGACCGCCTCGAAGAACTCTACGACGACGGGCGTGAAGCTTTGGACGAAGATCGTTACGAACAGGCCGCCGCGAAGTTCAGCGAACTCGCCGGAATGAATGGTCCGCAGTCCGACGGCGCGCTCTATTGGAAAGCCTACGCGGAGAATAAGTTAGGCCGACGCGATACCGCCCTGGCGACAATCGCCGACCTCAAGCGCCGCTTTCCGCAGAGCCGGTGGCAAAAAGATGCGAGCGCGCTGCAAATCGAAGTGCAGCAGTCCGTCGGGGGTACACCGAAGCCGGAGGCGCAAAGCAACGAAGAACTGAAGACGCTGGCGCTGCAAGGATTATTGAACAGCGATCCCGAGCGCGCCATGCCGTTGATCGAGAAGAACCTGAACGGTCCAGCATCGCCGAAGGACAAAGCGCGCGTGCTGTTTCTCCTGGCGCAGACGGGTTCGCCGCAAGCGCGCGACATTTTGGGAAAAATCGCGCAGGGGCAGAGTAATCCGGAGCTGCAACGCAAGGCAGTGGAGTACTTGGGAATCTTCGGCGGCGCCAATTCCCGCAAGATTCTCGCGGACGTATATGCGTCGACCAACGATCACTCCGTGAAGAGCGCCATCTTACGCAGTTATATGATTGGCGGAGACAAGGAGCATCTCTTCGCAGCCGCCAAGGATGAGAAAGATCCGGGCCTGCGCAAAGAAGCGATCCGCCAGCTCGGCCTGGTGCACGGACTGAACGAGCTACAGCAACTTTACAAAACCGAAACATCGCAGGAAGTGCGCCGCGAGTTACTGCAAGCATTTTTTCTCGCCGGTGACGCCAATCGCCTGGTGGAAGCCGCACAAAATGAAAAAGATCCCGAGCTGCGCCGAACGGCCATCCGCAATCTCGGACTGATCCATTCCGATGATTCCGGGAAAGCGCTGCAGGCCATCTACGCCAAGGAAAGCGATCGCGCCGTTCGCGCAGAAGTGTTGAACGCCTACTTCTTACAGGGCAATGCGACCGGCCTCATTGCAGTGGCTCGCGCCGAGAAAGATCCTGGTCTTAAAAAAGAGGCGGTACAAAAGCTATCGCTGATGCATTCGAAAGAAGCCACCGATTATTTGATGGAACTCCTGAAGTAGCGTGAGGCGAGACATGCAAACGAGCTTGCAAATTCGAGCAGTGCTGGCAGTGATGATGATCGCCGTTGGTTTACTGTGTGCCGCTCCCAAGAGTTTGGTGCGCAGCGCGGTGGCCGAAGCAGCGCAGACCGCGACATCGCAGCCGGCGGAAGCGCCGCGCGTCACAAACGCCAAACTGGAGACGCGGCAGCTTTCCGGGCCGCTCGACGCCGCCATGCGCGAATTGACACAACACGCGGACACAGCGCAATGGGTCGGCTACGCCGTCGGCCAAATCGCTGGCGAGCATTCGATGTGCTGCTGGAATTACGGCGAATCGAATCACGATGGAAATTGCGGAACCTGCCGGCTCGAAAGCGACAACAACCAAAGCACCGGAACCAGAAGCAAGAGCTCCAGCACTACCGTCGAACTCGAGGGCAGCCGGAACATGGTGGTGCTGTTGAGGCTCGAAGGGCGACGGGTGATGAAGATTCGATCTTTCTCTTCCGAATGCCTGCTCGATGCCGGCGGTTTGCCGTTCGTTTGGCTGACCGGCGTAAAGCCCGCGGAAAGCGTGGCGCTGCTGTCAGGCTACGCGCGCGGTGAAGACTTCGACGAGGACGAAGGCCGCAGCCTGGCCCATGGCGCGTTGATGGCGGTGGCCATGCACGGCGATGCCGCTGCCGATCGCGCGATGGAATCTTTCATCGCTCCGGGCCAGCGCGAGGGGTTGCGCAAGCAAGCCGCTTTCTGGCTCGGCGCGGCGCGCGGTAAGTCCGGCGTCCTCCTGCTCGAGAAAATGGCCAAAAGCGATCCGAGTCCCGACGTGCGCTCGCAAGTTGCGTTCGCGTTGCACGTCAGCAAGGAACCTGCGGCACTCGACGATATGATTCGCATGGCCCATGAGGATTCCAGCGCGCACGTGCGCGGCCAGGCGCTCTTCTGGCTGGCCCAGAAAGCCGGACAAAAGGCGGCCAGCACGATTCAGGGCGCAATCGAAAACGATCCGGACACCGAAGTGAAGAAGAAAGCGGTCTTCGCGCTCAGCCAGATGCCGAAAGACGAAGGCGTGCCCAAACTTATCGAAGTCGCGCAGAACAATCGCAATCCTGAGGTGCGCAAGCAAGCTATGTTCTGGCTGGGCCAGTCGCATGATCCGCGCGCGCTGGATTTCTTCGAGAAAATCCTGAGCCGTTAGAGCACGGCGTTCAAGCGGACGCAAGGGGACGCAAGCTAACGCAGCATATCTTCCAGATTGACGCGAGCATCCGTCTTCGCATCGCGATACTTCACGATCACGGCGCATTGCAGCGACAACTTCCACTTCGCTCCGGGCTCGTGTGCGACCGCGCGGGATCCTGGGACCACGACCGCTTCTTCGGGAATAACGAGGGGTGCTGTTTCCGTGGCCGTGTAAACCGCGTCGCGCACCAGGTCGTAGACCGGGATCGACCGGTTCAGAATCGTGCCGGTGCCGAGCACTGCGCGCCGCTTGACGATGGCGCCTTCGTACACCCCGCAATTCCCACCGACCATCACGTCGTCTTCGACAATCACCGGCATCGCGCTCACCGGCTCCAGCACGCCGCCTATCTGCGAACCGGCTGAAATGTGACAGTTGCGTCCGATCTGGGCGCACGAGCCAATCAGCGCGTGCGAATCGATCATGGTATTTTCGTCCACGTAAGCGCCGACGTTGACAAACATCGGCGGCATGCAAATCACGCCGCGCCCGATAAAGCTTCCATCGCGAATGCTCGAGCCTCCAGGCACGATACGCACACCATCCGCGGGCGACATTTCGCGCACTGGATAAGTTGTCTTGTCGAAGAATGGCTGCTTCCTGGTATCCACGGACATGTCCACGATCGCGCCCATGCGGAATCCCAGCAAGATGCCTTGTTTCACCCAAGCATTTACGCGCCAGCCGCCCGGCGAAGCGGAGTCTGGCTCGGCCGAGCGAATCTCTCCGCGATTCAGGCCGCTCTTAAACTCATGGAACAGCGCCAAATGCGTTTGGTCATATCGGCTCGGAGAGTTTTGAAATAGCTCTTCAATCCGCGCACGCAGCATGGGTCCTTTCGACCAATCCCACCGCTTCCAGGACGCTGCGGATGCGCGCCAGATTCTCCGCCTTCGGCGGCACCATCGGCAGACGCCACACCGCTTCCAGCAGTCTCATTTCCGCCATCGCGGCCTTCACTGGAATCGGATTGGACTCCACAAAATTGATTTCCATCAACGGATGAAAGCGCCGGTGCAACTCGCGCGCCTCATCCCAGCGATTGTCGCGCGCCAGCCGCACGATCCGGGACATCTCCGCGGGAATTTCGTTCGACACCACCGAAATCAGTCCGCGCCCGCCGAGTGCAATCAGCGGCAAGGTGATGGCATCGTCTCCCGAAAGCACGATGAACTCGTCCGGAACGAGATTGAGAATCGCCGCCATCTGCGAGATATTTCCCGAGGCTTCTTTGATTCCGACGATATTGTCGATTCGCGCCAGCCGCGCCACCGTTGCCGGTTCAATGTTGACGCCAGTCCGTCCTTGCACGCTATAGAGAATGATTGGTAGCGGCACGGCGTTGGCAATCGCGCGGTAATGTTGATACAGCCCTTCCTGCGTCGGCTTGTTGTAATACGGCGTCACCGAAAGAATTCCGTCGACGCCACACTCCGCCAGCTCGCGTGCCAGCTCGATCACTTCTGCTGTGTTGTATCCGCCCGCCCCGCCGAGCACCGGCACTCTACCCTTCGCCACTTCCACGGTGATCTCGACTACCCGCAGGTGCTCTTGGTGCGTCAGCGTCGGGCTTTCGCCGGTCGTCCCGCAGGGCACCAGAAAATCGACCCCCGCATCAATCTGTCGCTTGACCAGCATCCGCAAAGTGGATTCGTCGAGCAATCCATCTCCGCGAAACGGGGTAACCAGTGCAGTGCCTGTGCCGGTAAACATGAATTTCTCCTTCAAGTTGCTGTCTTTTTCTCTGGATGCGAGCCAGCGGTAACCGTAGCTAACGCAACTCACCCAGAATTTCTGGAAATTCGTATACGCCCTTTTTGCCGGCGATCCATTGCGCCGCGCGCAATGCCCCGCGCGCAAAACCTTCCCGGCTGCGCGCCGTGTGCCGCAAGGTAATCGTGTCCGCAGCGGAATCGAATCCAATCTCGTGCGTTCCCGGAATCGCGCCAGCGCGATTCGAGCTCAGCGTCAGCGTTCGTGTATACCCGCTGCCGCGAATTTCCTCGGCCAGCTTGGTGAGGGTGCCTGAAGGCGCATCCTTCTTGGCTGCGTGATGAATCTCCCAGCCCCACGCTTCATACTCCGGGTATTTGGCGAAGAACGACGCTGCACGCGCCACCGTTTGCAGAAACAAGTTCACACCCACTGAGAAATTAGCGCTCCACACCAGCGCGGTCCCAGCGGATTCAACCGCCTCACGGACCGCGGGTAGCCGCTCAAGCCATCCCGTCGTCCCGCAGACGGTGTTGACGCCCAGTGAAGCCAACCGCAGGAGATTCTCCGGCGCGGTGGCAGGAGTCGTGAACTCCAATGCAACCCGCGCGCCGCGCAACGTCTCCACAGAAAGCGCGTCGATATCGGCACTCGTGAATCGCGCGCGCACCTCGAATCCAAACTCCGGCGCGAGCTGCTCGATGAGCCGGCCCATCTTGCCGTATCCGCAGATCGCCAGCCCAGTTGTCATGCTCCCGCTCCGCCGGCGATCAGTTGCCGCACCATTCGCGAATAAATCTCCACCGCATCAACCAGTTCCCTTTTGGCAATGCGCTCTTCGGAAGTGTGCGCTACGTGAATGCTCCCCGGCCCGATCAGCAGTGGTTGACCCCACGTGCCGTCAAAAATCGGAATGTCCGTCGTAAAGGCAACCACCGTGGTGGGCAGTCCATCCACCGCCTGGAGACGTACTGCAGCGCTGTAGTGCACTTCGCACGCCTCCACCCTCCCCGCCGATAATTGCTCGACTTCTTGGCGGATTTGCGACGGATCGCCAACCGTTCGGAACATAATTTCCGCGCGAGCTTCATCCGCGATCACGTTCGGAGCGCGGCCCCCGGAAATCGTTCCAACATTTAGCGTCGCTGTGCCGAGCAGTGGGTCGTTCGGCAAAGCGATCCCGCGAATCTGCTGCAAAACATCCAACAACGCATGAACTGCCGAGTGTCCCAGTTCCGGATACGCCGAATGCGCCAGCTTGCCGCGCGCGATCAGCTCGTACCGCAACGCGCCTTTCGATCCCAGCGCCAGCAAATTCTCCGTGGGCTCGCCGTTGATCAGAAAGCGCGATCCACGAGGCGCAGCGGCAGCTGCCCGCGCACCGGCCGAATCGCGCTCTTCGCCTACAACGAACAGCAATGCAAACCCGCGCACACCCTCGGTCAGCAAACTCTCCGCCGCGCCGATCATCGCTGCGATGATTCCTTTGGCGTCGCAAGCACCGCGCCCGTGGATATGCGTATCGTCCTCGCGCGAAGCAAAATAGGGCGGCACGGTGTCCATGTGCGTGGAAAGCGTCACCACCGGATCGCCAAAGCTGACAAGAATATTGTCGCGGCCCGGCGCGGCCGTCAGGCGCTCGGCCCGGCCGTTCCACCGCGTGGCCAGCTCGCTCAAATAGCCCAACAAAAAGTCGGCAACCGGCGCTTCCCGGCCAGTGGTCGAATCCAAATCGACCAGCGCACGCGTCAGTGCGAAAACGTCCATACCATCCAGTTTTTTTCTTGGAAGCGGAAAGAAAGGAAGGAACCGCGAAGATACAGCTCGGCTGCTGCCTCTCGATAGCGCTCCATCCCGGTTCATCAATCTTGATGATGGGATGACAGTGCCCAGGCCTTAGACCTGAACCCCAATCACAGCGTCTTCGCTAGCGCCGCGACTTCGGCGGACAACAACCACTCCCCTTTCGCACGGGCCTCCGAAGCGACTCGGAACTGCGCACCCGGCTACTCATGGTGTCCGCACCTCTACCAAGTACCCGCTCAACATAGCCCATGGCGTTTCACTGTGTCAACTCAATCAGGCCTGCACGTCGAGCATTGCAACCGCGCATTTGCTTGTGAGACGATTTCGCGAAAAGCTATGACCTCTGACGAACGCGACGCGCTCATCGCGCTGATCAGTGATCCGCCTCGCGGCAGCAAGCTGGCTGCTGCCCGCGATTTCGGCATGGACCTGTCGCTGTTCGTCTCCAATCTGGAACTTACTCCCACGGAACGCGCTCGCCGCCTTTCTGCGACTGTCAGCTTCTTCGATTCCGTGCGCGTAATTATTCGGAAGGACCGCTAGCCTCCATGGACCTGGAATCTGCAATTCGCAGTCTCCACCGCGAAAAAGTTGAGGCTGTTCTGATCGGCGGAGCCGCCATGGCCCTGCAAGGCTCTTCGTTGATTACCAGTGAGATGGGGTTCTGTTACGAGCGCTCGAAGCACAACGTTGAGCGTCTGGCCCAGGCTGTGGCGCCGCATCGTCCCCGGCTGCGCGACGCTTCGGCAGGACGGCCCTTCCGCTTCGACGCACAGACGATCGAAAGGGGTTCAAATTTCAAGCTCGCCACCGATTTGGGCGACATCGATTTTCTCGCCGAAGTCCCCGGACTCGGCTTTTACGACGCGGTGCAACGCGCTTCCGTCACCATGAACATCAATGGCATCGATTGTCAGGTGCTGTCGGTTGCCGGGCTGATTAAAGCCAAGAAAGCTGCTGGCAGGCCCCGCGATCTCTATGCGATACCCGAATTGGAAGCTCTCGAAGAACTAAGAAAGAAAACCGGCCTGGACTAGGACTACAACTCCAGCGGGCGCATCGGCGCGGTCTGCGTCGCGACAAACAACTCGCCGCGAAAAGCCGTCTCGGCTGGCCGCCGATTCAGCGCTTCTTCCGCGGAAATCTTGGCCACATCCGGATTATTGTTTTCCAACGACACATGCCCGAGCACCAGATAGCGCGCCCGCCCGTCAAATCCATCCGGATCGGCCAGATACTCGCTCACCGCATGATTCGACAAATGTCCGGTCCGCGAAAGCACTCGCTGCTTCACCACCCACGGATACGGTCCCACTTTCAGCATGTCCAGATCGTGATTCGATTCCAGCATCAGGCAATCCGCATCCCGCAAGTGTACTTTCACCAGTTCCGGCATGTAGCCCAGATCGGTCACCAGCGCCATCTTCACGCCATTGGCTTTGAACGTAAATCCAATCGGGTCTGCCGCGTCGTGCGGAATCGCAAATGCGTGCACATCGATATCGCCAATCGTCAGCCGCTGCCCTGCATGAATCGTTTCCACGCCGCGCAATCGCTTGCCAAACGTTTCCGGCAGCACGCGCTGCAGCGCATCCATCGTGGGTTCCGTGACGTACAGCGGAGCTTTCCACAGCCCCAGCATTTGCGGCAGCCCGCCGCAATGATCCGCATGTTCGTGAGTGATAAGAATACCGTCCAGCCGGTCGACCACCGCTCCGACAGCTTCGATGCGCGCCAGCGTCTCTCGTTTGCCCAATCCGGCGTCAATAAGGAGGCGGGTGCTGCCAGTCTCAAGCAACGTCATGTTGCCCGAACTGCCCGACGCCAGAATGGTTACGCGCAACCCGATCGCTTCCCCCAGAAACTCCAGGCCGCCAACTCAAAAGGCCGGCACAACACTACCACGAATTTTTACGATATTCGCAGAGAGCGCCGCACACGTCAACGAAGAAACGGCGCAAACAAACTGCGGCCTCTACATTTTTGGGAACTTAGCAGGCTAAGCGGGTGCGGTCGAGCTGAAACCCGTTCACCGGGCCGAGGATGGTCACTGCGATCTGCTCCGTCTTGAAGAAATCCTGTGCCAGCCCTTGCAGGTCTTCGCGAGTAACCGTTTCGATGCTGGCCAGAATCTCGTCCAGCGAGTAGAACCGCTCGAAGTACAGCTCCTGCCGCGCCAGGTTCGACATGCGCGCGCTGGTCGATTCCAGCGAAAGCATCAGCGAACCCTTCAAATGATTCTTGGCGCGCAGCAGCTCTTCTTCGCTTACCAGAGACTCTTTCATCGACCGGAATTCCGCGATCGTCAAGTCAATGGCGTCGCCCACGGTTTCCTTCGACGTACCCGCATACACCGTCATCATTCCCGCATCTGAATATGGCGTCAGCTCACTGAACACTGCATACGCCAGCCCGCGTTTCTCGCGAATGTTCTGGAACAACCGCGAGGACATTCCGCCGCCCAGCAAATTGTTCAGTACCGCTGCCGCAAACCGGCTCTCATGCGCCAGCGGCAGCGACGGCACTCCAATGCACAAATGCACTTGTTCGAGATCGCGCTTCTTTTCCACCTTGAGCGGGGCGCTGGTGCTCGGCGGCCCGATATCCTCCAACAATCCCGCCGCCGGCAGTCCGCCAAATTCCCGTTGCACCAGTTCCAGCACTTTGTCGTGCGTCACATTTCCCGCCGCCGTCACCACCAGATGATCCGGCGCAAACCAGTCCGCAAATCGCGCTTTCAGCAGTTTGCGATCGAACGCATTGACGGTCTCCGGCGTGCCCAGAATCGGCCGCCCCAGCGGGTGCTCCGGCCAAAAGCCCCGCGTGAAGCTCTCATGCAGCAGGTATTCGGGATTGTCCAGGTCCATCTTGATCTCTTCGAGAACCACCTGGCGCTCTTTCTTCACGTCTTCGGAATCAAACTTCGGCCGGAGAATCAGGTCCGCGATAATGTCAAAGGCAATCGGCAAATGCTCGTCAAGCACCTTGGCGTTGAAGCACACCTGCTCCTTCGACGTAAACGCATCCAGCATCCCGCCGATGGAATCCATTTCCCGGGCAATCGACTCGGCCGACCGGCGCTCCGTGCCCTTGAACACCATGTGTTCCATGAAGTGCGCCAGGCCGTTTTCCTGCTGCGCCTCGCGCCGCGAGCCATTGCGCACCCAAATCCCTACCGATACCGAACGAACGTGCCGCATGGTCTCGGTGATGACCACCAGTCCGTTCGGCAGCGTGTGCCGTTGGATGTCTCGCTCTTCGGTCGTCATTGTCGGCATAGCCGCATTGTGACACACGCAGCGCCAAACCGGAAACGAAAGCCGGGACTCAACTAAGTACCTGTAATTAAATGACTTGCAAGGGCCTGAGTACTCTGCCGTCCCCACAATCCCACGCAATCCCTTCTGCGTTACGCCGTGGCTGACTTATACTGCTTCCAATCCTATGCAACCGGCCCATCGCCGCAGACTCGCGCCAGTTTGTCGACAACCCAAGGGCAAAGCGTGCGCCTCCTAACCTTCACCAGCCTTTTCCCCAATTCCGCCCAGCCCAATCTAGGTGTCTTCGTCTACCAGCGCATGGCCGCCTTCGCTGCCATTCCCGGCAATTCGGTGGAAGTCATCGCTCCGCTCCCCTGGTCGCCGCCAGTGTTCGGCGGAGAAAAAGGCCGCAAGCTGGCAAGTATCCCGGCCAACGGGAAAATCGGCGCTATTCCGGTTCACCATCCGCGCTATCCGCTGGTACCCGGAATCTCTATGCCCATCCACGCCCGCTTGATGTACTGGGGCGCGCTCGCACTGGCCCGCAGATTACACCGAGAAAACCCGTTCGACGGTATCGACGCCCACTATGTCTACCCGGACGGCAAAGCCGCGTTGTTAGTCGGGCGCGCGCTCCAGTTGCCGGTGATTATTTCCGCCCGCGGCTCGGACATCAATCTGTTCCCCAGCTTCCGCTTGATCCGTCCGCAGATTCGCGAAACCTTGCGCCGCGCCGCCGGCAGGATCGCCGTCTGCGAAGCGCTGAAGCAAGCCATGCTTGACGTCGCCGAAGAGAACTGCCACATCCGCGTCATCGGCAATGGCGTCGATCCCACGCGTTTCTTTCCGGTCTCCAAACGCGAAGCACGGGAAAAGCTGCACGTGCCGCAAACCTCCCGCATCATCGTTTCCGTGGCCGCGCTGGTCCCCGCAAAGGGGCATGCGCGCCTGCTGCGAGCTGTCAAAGCGCTCACTGCGAAGTGCTCTGATCTTCACCTATACCTCGTTGGCGAAGGGCCATCGCGCACAGAGTTGGAATCTCTGGCAGCGTCGCTGGGCTTGCAGTATTGCGTCCATTTCGTAGGTAGTTATCCCAACGACGGCCTGCGGGACTGGTACAGCGCAGCGGATGTCTCATGTCTCGCCAGTTCGCGCGAAGGATGGCCAAATGTTGTGCTGGAATCTCTGGCTTGCGGAACGCCCATGGTAGCCACGCGCGTTTGGGGTACGCCTGAAATTCTCACCTCGCCCGACGTGGGCATTCTCGTCGAGCAGTCCGATGAATCGCTCACCGCGGCGCTCGAGAGTGCACTAAACCGCGCTTGGGACCGCGACGTAATCGTGCAATTCGCGCGACGCCGAGATTGGCCTACCGTAGCTCGCGAAGTGCATTCCTATTTTCAAGAAGTTCTTTCGAGAAACACCTGAGCGTCACGTAAGTCAGCGCTACAGCAGCTTTTCGTCGGGATTGAGCTTGCCATACTCGCTGGTGTAGTGCAGCGGAACATCGGAGTACGTTCCGCGATCGCGCAGATATACTTCGCAGGAATCGAATGGCTTGGAGTACACGTGAATGCTCACTGCCCGCTGCGCAAATTCCGTCAGGTTTTGCACTGCGTGTACCGGCTCCAGCGGATTCACATAACACGGGTGCGTCGCATCCATGTCGTAGGTATCGGTAGGAACGATCTTGCAAGTGCCGCAAGCCGCATCGCGGTCAGCTACGCGATAATTCTGCACGCGCAGCCGGCCGATGGGCGCGGACATCCAGCAATTCTGGTCACGATGATTGTGCACCCGGCTTTGTTGCCCGATTTCCCAGCAAATAGTCATACACTCGAACACTTCGTTTTTGAAAATCAAATTACGGGTGTAATTGCCTTTGGAGAAGAAAAGATACTTGTCCAACGTTTCGGGCTTTACGTGGTGCCGCACGACATAATCCTGCACCGTCTCCAGCGAAAACTCTCGCTCGGGAATCTCAGCCAGGCCTTTCACCCACTCGGCAATCGCCAGCATTTCCGCAGCACTCGTTGGCATGTTCTCTCAGCTCCACAGGCACAGCTACTACCGTTGCCCCGAAATTATACCGCCATAAGCCGCGACTGCCGAGCGTTCCTGGAATCTCGCTGGTAGTGCTAGTCTGTACTTCGGTGGAACTCCTCGGCAAATCCCGGGATGAATTGCGCGCGCTATGCGTCGGCCTCGGCGAGCCCGTCTACCGCGGCGACCAGCTCTTCCACGCCCTGTACTCCAAGCGCATCCTTGACTTGGCCAAGATCACCAATCTTCCGGCCGCGTTCCGCGAACGCCTGGCGTCGCAGGCCCGGGTAACGCTTCCCGAAATCAAGCAGCGTTTCGTGTCTACGGACGGTTCCATCCGCTATCTCTTCGCCCTGCCCGCCAGCGAAGACAAATTATCCGCTCGCCTGGCCTCGGTTGAAGCCGTGTTCATGCCCAGCGAAGGACGCCAGACCATTTGCATTTCCACGCAAGCCGGCTGCGCTGTCGATTGCCAATTCTGCCTGACCGCGCAACTCGGGCTGATTCGCAATCTGACCGCCGGCGAAATCCTCGCTCAAGTGCTGATTCCCCTCGAAGAAAATAAGGATCATCTCGCTCCGCAAACCAACATCGTGCTCATGGGCCAGGGCGAGCCGCTGCTTAATTTCGATAACGTCATGGCCGCCGTCCGCATCATCCTCGACCCCGAGGCCATCGCCATCTCGCCCAAGCACGTCACGCTATCCACCAGCGGGATCATCCCCGGCATCGAAAGACTTGCCGAAGAACCCGTGCGTCCGAAACTGGCCGTCTCCCTAAATGCCTCCAGCGACGCGCA
>Ga0207015_1083_pt1 | contig 31819 bp, 17 predicted proteins | sample Alteio_BWMinCont_53_FD_153486 | JGI IMG/M metagenome (GOLD analysis project Ga0207015, IMG submission 153486) | Enriched cells from forest soil in Barre Woods Harvard Forest LTER site, Petersham, Massachusetts, United States -... | ecosystem: Environmental > Terrestrial > Soil > Temperate forest >...
GCCATACCTCGAAAGGGTTAGGAAAAAGTTCCGAAGGCTGGGGATTTGTCCGCTTGAACGCGGGCATATCCTTTGTTGGTGTGTGGCATGACGGGACAATATCGGTGAAGCTATTTCACCCACGCTCGAAAAAGTGATTCCGGAAAGAACGACGTGAGATCAGGCCTGTTGTTTTGGGTACTTCTACTCGGCTGCCTGCTCAGCGGGATGCATCGGCAACCCACTTGGTGGCGTCCGGCGCTGACCCGTTCGCGGCGGAAAATTCATCGCTCCAAGTCAAAACCCAAGGTTCGTCGACCGCGAAGTCCAATCGAAACTGGGTTTTGACTTGGAGCGATGAATTTTCCGCCGCGAACGGGTCAGCGCCGGACGCCACCAAGTGGGTTGCCGAGAGCGGCGGAAACGGCTGGGGCAACGAGGAACTGGAATACTACACAGCGCGCCGCAAGAACGTGCGGCAAGAAAACGGCAACCTGGTCATCCAAGCCGAAAAAGAGGAGTTCACGGGTTCCGATGGTGTGCGGCGCAAATACACTTCAGCCCGTCTGAAAACCCAAGGGCGATTCGCGCAAAAATACGGGCGATTTGAGGCGCGCATCCGCATTCCGCAGGGACAAGGAGTCTGGCCGGCATTCTGGTTGCTGGGGGACGATTTTTCCACGGCCGCCTGGCCGGCGTGCGGAGAAATCGATGTTATGGAAAATAGGGGCGTGGAGAAGTCCACGGTGCACTCGGCGATTCATGGCCCGGGATACTCCTCCAACAAAGCCATCACCAGCGGCTACACCCTTCGCAAAGGACGATTTAGCGATGGATTCCACGTCTTCGCGGTCGAGTGGGAACCGCGCGAGATGCGCTTTTACGTCGACGACAGGCTTTATGCGACGCGGACGCCCGCCGACCTTCCTGCGGGTGCGCCCTGGGTCTTCGACCACCCGTTCTTCGTGGTACTGAACCTGGCGGTCGGGGGCAAATTTCCGGGTAGCCCGGACAGCTCGACGGTGTTTCCCCAGCGCATGCTGGTGGATTACGTTCGGGTGTATTCGGCGAGGCCCGGCAGCCGAGCCGCCGGACTCTAGTTGGCAGCGGAAGACGCTGCTCAGCAACGGCATTTGGTGAGAAGATAGCGCACCGGGTTGTGGACCTTCGCCGGAAGATTCGGTGTGTCTTTCCGTTTGGCAACTGACCTAGGGGGTTGCGTGAAGCTCGGGCTCATCCTGCTCTCAGTGTCGCTGTTCTCCGCCGAGACGTTGTGTGCCCAATCGGATCGAGCTGCGATTACCGGAACCGTAAGAGATGCCAGCGGTGGAATCGTGCAAGATGCGCAGGTGACCGCGAGCAACTCCGAAACGGGCCTGCAGACAAATGCGGCCACGAACGAATTGGGACGCTATAGCCTGCTGAACCTGCCAATCGGAAGCTATACCTTCACCTGCACGAAGAATGGATTTCGGAATTACGAGCGTTCGGGCATCAGCCTGGCAATCAGCCAGGTGGCCGAGATCAATATCGTGTTGGCGCTTGGCGGCAACACGGAAACCGTGACGGTAACCGGGGATGCGTCGATCGTGCAATCGCAGACGTCGTCGGTATCGACGAATCTTAGAAACAATGTGGTCACGGAGCTCCCGCTGAACGTGCAGGGCGGCCGCAATCTTTCCTCGTTCATGTTCGCGTATGTGCCGGGGGTGGAAGGCACCGATTTTGATTCCCATATCAACGGCAGCTTGAGCAAAAGCAAGGAAGTGATGATTGACGGCACTTCCTCGGTGGCTCAAATCGGCGGTTATCTGAGCGAATCGAGCCCCCCGATGGAGGCCGTCGAGGAATTTCAGGTCACCAGCGCGGGCCTTCGCGCAGACGAAGGGCGCAGCGGGGGAGGCGTCTTCCGCTACGAATTGAAATCTGGCGCCAATGCCTGGCATGGCAGCGGCTTCTATTACATGCACAACGAGAACTTCGACGCGCGAGCCTGGGGCGCCAAGTACAACGAGCATCTATGCCTGGCGACATCGGGGGGCGACGCTGCGCAGGAACAGAGTTGCCAACGCGCCTTCGGCAAGCCGGATGATCGCTTGTATACCTATGGCGCAAGCGCCGGCGGCCCGATCAAAAAGGACAAGCTGTTCTTTTATTCGGCCTGGGAACGCTACACCTTTGCCAACACGGGAATCGGCGCGCTTGGATCGACGGTACCCACCAGTGACTTCTTGAAGGGTGATTTCGGCGCCTTGCTGGACAAGAGCACAGTGCTGGGAACCGACAGCGCGGGCCAGACCGTTTACAAAGGGGCCATCATCGATCCGCAAACCGGCAACGTGTTCCCGGAGAATGTGATTCCGGACATGCGTGTCAGCAAGGTGTCGCAGAACGTCGTGGACCTGTACAAGAAATTCTATGAACCGCTCTCCACGGGTTTGACCAACAACAATGCTTTGCCGCTGAGCAGCCCAGCGACGTGGTATCAGACCAATCAGATCAGCACTAAGCTGGATTACAACTTGTCGCAGAAGCACCATTGGAGCGGGTCCTTTATTTTTGCTTACATCCCTCGACTGCTATCCGACCAAGGGGGCGTCTGGTCCGCAGGTTCGGTTGACGGCGGGCCGCTGGCGAATGCCTACGATCACAATACGACGGCGCCATCGGTACGGTTTAGCGATTCGTGGACCATCTCGAACAACCTGGTGAACGTCTTCAGCGTCACGTTCAATCGATTCCGCAATCCCAGCCTGGCCCGTTCGCAATCCGGCAACTGGCCGTCGAATCTGGGATTGGGCGATTTCGGCTCGGGCAATTTTCCGGTGATCAAGTTTCAGGGCATCAACAGCGATCAGCACCGCTTTGTTGGCGGCAAGCCGATTGACGAGACCGGCATTGGCAGCCAGTTCGACGATTTCTACGCGGCAAACACTTTCATCTACAACGAGAGCCTCCTGTGGGTTCGCGGCCGTCATTCCTACCGGTTCGGGGCCGAGTTTCGCGCCGTGCAATTGAACTCGCATGGCGACTCGGGAGTTCCCACCTTCATTTTTGATCCGGCACAAACAGCGGGCAGCTTTGGCGCGAACGCCGGCTTCGGATTCGCCAGCTTCCTGCTGGGCGACGTGGATCAAGGCTCGGTGAGCGAGCCGAACAATACTTACGGACGGCGCAAATCGATATCGCTGTACGCACAGGACAATGTTAGGGTGACGCGCGGATTTACCTTGAATGTGGATCTGCGGTGGGATTTCAACGGGCGGTATCACGAAAAATACGGGCACTGGTCGAGCTTTGATACCACGGCGATCAACCCGGTTACGGGCCAGCCGGGCGCGCTAGCATTTGCTCAAGGCGGCAGCGATTCGTTTGAAAGAAAACAGTATTACCACAATTTTTCCGGTCATATCGGCGGTGCGTACCAGTTCACGCCCAAGACGGTGGCGCGAGCGTCCTTCGGGGTGTTTTACGTTCCGCTGAACTTGAACGCGTTTAGCGGAGTACCTTACGGGTTCGATCCAGGGTTTGTGCTGAACAATCAGGCGCTCACGCCTTTCGACTGGGACAGCGGTTATCCAGGGCAAGCAGTAGACATCGGCAAAAATCCTGACTTCACGCGCTTTGGCATGGTGTCCATCGACCCGCGCATGCTGGAGCTGGGCAATATTCAGGAGTGGTTTGTCGGTGTGGATCACGAAGTCAGCCGGGACCTGGTGGTCAGCGTCAATTTCGTTGGGAACCGCGGGTATCATCTGGAAAGCGGATTTGTCGCGGCGAATCAACCAAGACTCTCCGACTACACAGCCATCGTCCAGTCCGGCCAGCAGTTCAGCATAGTCTCAAAACCGGGATTCACCGGATTTGGCTTTGCTTCCGTGGCGCCGTTTCCCAGTGTGGCCCAGACGTTCGGCCCGCTTTTCTATGTGGGCTCGCCGTACGGCAACAGCGATTATCAATCGTTGCAATTCACAGTGAAAAAACGCGCAGCGCATGGATTGGCCCTGCTGGCCAGCTACAATTTGTCGTCGTCTCACGGCGACACGGACACCAGTTTCGAGGATCTGTTTTTCGCGGGGCCGCTGCAAGATGTTTATAACTTGCAGCAAGAGCGCCACACGATTTCTTCCTTTGACCAAACCCATGTGGTGAAGGGCTACGTTCTTTACGAATTGCCGTTTGGCCGCGGGAAGAAGTGGCTGCACGGCGCCGGAATGCGCTCGCAAGCGTTGGTGGGCGGATGGACGGTCAGCAGCGGTTTCCACTACAGCACCGGAATGCCCATGCGCATCACCGCCAACGTGTTCTACCCAGGAATTACCAACGTGTATGCAAACATTGTTCCGGGTTGCGACATCAGCAAGCATTACAACGGGCAGGTGGACGGCACGTATTTCAATCCGGCGTGCTTCGCCAATCCCGCCAACGGCGAGTTTGGCAACGCGCCGGGGTATCTGGCGCAGCTGCGCAACCCGGGATTGGCTTCGGAAGATGTGGGCGTCAGCAAGTCCTTGCGATTTGGCGCAGAGCGGTATTTGCTGAGCTTGCGCTTCGAGATGTTTAATGTTTTCAACCGCCACGGATTCGCCGGACCGAACACGCAGATCGGTACGGCGGATTTCGGCAAGGTCCTGCCAGAGGACCTGAACGGGCTACCAGGGCCGCGGGTTGGGCAATTCGGCGCGCGTTTCAGTTTCTGAGCCGATCTAAGTTTGCTTTTGAAGCGCGAGCTTCGAGGAACCAGCATTCTTAAACTTATGGAATATTGGCGAACGATTTCGGGTGGTGGGAAAAGTGCCGCGGGGAAGAACACGCGCCCGCAAGGCAACCTAAGCTGCGCTGCGCGCACCCGGTCGCAAGCTCGCCCATTCCTGGTCCTTTTTCTTGCCTGCATGTCCGGCGGCTGTCCAACGGCGAATAAGCCTGCTGCCCCGGCCGAACCGGTCATTGAGTTCACCAGGGTTCCCGTCGCCGGTGCCGACAATCCGGCAAGGGTGAGTTCCATCGAGGGCAGGGTAACCGGCGCCAAGCCTGGCCAGCACATCGTGTTGTATGCGCGAGGTGAGACAACCTGGTGGGTGCAACCGTTCGCGAACCAGCCATTCACCGCGATTCAAGACGACGCTACCTGGAGCAACGCAACCCACCCGGGAACGGAATACGCGGCGCTCCTCGTCGGGCCGGACTTTCGCCCGCCACTTACCGCGGATTCGCTTCCGACCGACGGCGTATTCGGCACGGCGATAAGCAAGGGCGAACGGCCGCTATGGTTTAGATGGTGGTTTCTCTTGGCGTGCGCGATAAGCGCGGCTTTAGCGGTGTTTGGAGTGTATCGGCTGCGGCTCTATCAACTGACCAGCAAGATGAACCTGCGCTTCGAAGAACGCCTCGCCGAGCGCATGCGCGTCGCGCAGGAGCTGCATGACACTTTGTTGCAAGGCATGATCAGCGCGTCCATGCAACTGCACGTGGCGGTGGATCAACTGCCTGGCGGCTCGCCAGTGCAGCCGGTCTTGAACCGGGTTCTACAACTGATGAGCCAGGTGATCGAAGAAGGCCGCAACACTTTGCGAGGATTGCGTTCCTCCGGAGAAAGCGCATCGGATATGGAGCACGCATTCTTGCGGATACGGCAGGAACTTGGTGTGGATGAGAAGGTGGCGTTTCGCGTGGTGGTAGAGGGCGCGCCTTTGCCGTTGCGCGCCACCATTCGCGACGACGTGTACAGCATCGGGCGCGAGGCTCTGGTCAACGCCTTCCGGCACTCCGGGGGCAGCAATATCGAAGTGGAGCTGGAATACGCGGCCAGCAAAATGCGGGTGCTGGTGCGGGACAATGGCTGCGGCATCGGTCCCGAAGTTCTGCGCTCGGGCCGCGACGGCCACTGGGGGCTCTCGGGTATGCGCGAGCGCGCGGAGAGAATTGGCGCGGTACTTCGCGTCTTGAGCGGAGCATCGGCAGGAACCGAGATCGAACTATCCATTCCCGGGAGTCTGGCCTTCGAATCTCCGTCCGGGAGCAAGCGCTCCAGATGGTTCTCCAAGCTGCAAGCGAAAAGGATGCAAGAACCCAAGGCGGAAGGCGTGAGCGAGCCATGAGCGACGCACGGATCCGGGTTTTCAGCGTGGATGACCACCCATTGTTGCGCGAGGGCATCGCCGCCATCATCAACAATCAGCAGGACATGGTGATGGTGGCGCAGGCCGCCAACGCCCAGGACGCTCTCTTGCAGTTTCGCAAACATCTGCCGGACGTTACCCTGATGGACCTGCGGCTACCGGACATGAGCGGCATCGAGACCATGATCGCCATTCGCGCGGAATTTCCCGAGGCGCGCGTCATCATACTGACCACGTTCGAAGGTGACGTGGAGATTAAGCGCGCGCTGGAGTCCGGAGCGCGTGGCTACGTCCTGAAAAGCATGCCGCCCAAGGAGTTGGTCGAGGTCATTCGCCAGGTACATGCGGGAAAGAAGCGCATTCCCCCACAGCTGGCAGCGCAACTGGCCGAACACATGAGCGATGAACCGCTGACGGAACGCGAGGTCCAGGTCCTTGGGCAAATCGCCGGAGGAAACCGGAACCGCGACATCGCCGAGCGGCTGTTCATCTCAGAAGAAACCGTCAAGGTGCACATCAAACACATCATGGAAAAGCTGGGAGCCAGCGATCGCACGCAAGCGGTGGCCATCGGCATCCGCCGCGGAATTATTCAGCTCTAGTACGGCCATTCCCGCCTGCACCAATACCCTGAAAGTGGCATCAAAAGATACCGGGATGTCGGCTTTCGCTGCGACTCCGCGTCCCTGTAGCTTCGGACACTGCGGATTTGACCGTCCGCCCCGGAGAACAAACTGCAAAGGCTATTTTCCACATTTCCAGACGGCTGGCCGGGCGTTGCACTACTCTTGCTGCGCGTGACCACTGGTGTCACCGCCGTGGCGCGGGGCATTTTGTATGTGTCTCATCGCGGCGGCTGGACGCTCGAAATGGTAGTCCTTTGCGTGCTGCTGGTGGCCTGCGGAATTTGCCTGCTGATCGGGTTTCTCACCCCGATCGCGGGCTTTCTAGTGGCGATTTGCGGCACGGGAATCGCGCTGTACTGGCTCCCGCCGCCGGCCGGGAATCTGCCGGAACGGGCGCCGGCGTCCTTCGTGGCGATTGTCGTTGCCGTGGCCATTGCTTTGTTGGGTCCGGGCGCCTATTCGTTGGACGCCCGTTTCTTTGGGCGCCGCGAAATTGTCATTCCCCCAGGCCACCGGGGTCCAAAACTCCAATAATCCCAGGGTTTTGCGGGCTGAGATGGACCGCGACTGTCCGCCGCGACGGGCAGCTGTGGCGGGCAGCTGTGGGCCATCGCCAATCACCAGGGAATACCCGATTGTGGTATACGGCGAACGCCTTATGGTGTTAACAAAAAAACATTCCATCTCGTGATGCTTGCGGCACTTTACTAAGGCAGAGTCCTGCGCAACGAGGCTTGCCATCCAGCGAACCTCGGACCTGAATTCAAGACAATGTCTGGAGGGTAGGGTCGTGGCAACCAGTCCCCGTGTCTCAGCTAGCACCAATAGCCTGTCGGCGAGCTTCGTTCAATCCATGTGCGAAGAACGTCTCTTGTTGGAGGCCAGGAGCGGCCACCAGGCGGCATTTGGAGAGCTTTGCGAACGTCATGCAAAGAAGATCTTTCACACTACCTTTCGTCTCACCCGCAACCGCGAAGACGCGGAAGATGCGCTGCAGGACTCGTTTCTGAGCGCTTTCGTGCACCTGAAAAACTTTGACGGCAGATCGGCGTTCTCCACCTGGCTGACCCGCATCGCCATTAACGCCGCTTTAATGAAGCTGCGCAAGAATCGCAGCACCCGCGAAATTGCCCTGGACAATTCCGCCACGGATGGCGACGAGTTTCATCAATACGAACCCGCCGATCACCATCCGGACCCGGAGGAGAGTTACGCGCAGGGCGAGCGGCGACGCATCGTGGCCGGGGTGGTCCGTGGTTTGCGCCCGGCCATTCGAAAAGTGGTTGAGATTCGCGAGCTTCAGGAACATTCCATGAAAGAGACCGCCAGGATGCTGGGAATTTCCGTGGCCGCCACCAAGGGGCGGTTGTTCCACGCCCGCGCCGCGTTGCGCCGGGTGCGGCGTTTGAAGTTGGTCGCAAGCGCACGGATTCGCCAGGCCGCGTGAGTATCCAGTTCTGGAGAAACGGGATTCGATTGTCACTACAAAGACCAGATCAACAGCGAACTGCTGGCGTTTTTGCAGCGCAGCCGTCCAGCCGCAGCTTGGTCGCTGCTGGCCCCGAAGAGGGAACTTTCACACTCTTCGCCGCACAATTTTCGCGGCCACGTGCTCTCACGGGCCACGACTCTTTGCAGGTTGACCAGGCAGGGCTGTGAATCGTAGTGTGTGCGATACTCCTGTACCCCAGAACGGGCTCCGTGCATCCGAACTGGCATCGCAATAGCACCGAAGGAAAAGGCCGCCATGGCATTCAGGGAAATGAACTTATCGCTCTTGAGAAACTCCGGGCGTCCCCAACGCCGAATGCTGATCTCCGCAATCTTGACGTTGCCGGCTGCCTGCTTGCTCGTCGCATGCCTCGTCGGTTGTCAAGGCAACAAGGCCGCTGCTCCTCCTCCCCCTCCCGAAGTGGAGGTCGTCAGCGTCGTCCAGCAAGACATGCCCATCTACGCCGAATGGGTTGCCACACTGGATGGCTACGTCAATGCGCAAATCCAACCGCAGGTCAGCGGGTACATTATCCAACAGACTTACAAGGAAGGCTCGGCTGTCCGCAAAGGCCAAATTCTCTTCGAGATCGATCCGCGTCCGTTCCAGGCGATTCTCGATCAGGCCAAAGCGCAACTCGCGCAAACGCAAGCGCAGATGGGCAAGACGCAGTTGGACGTGGACAGAGACACGCCGCTGGCGAAGGAGCGGGCCATCGCCCAGAGCCAGCTCGACAACGACATCCAGGCCAACCTCGCGGCCAAAGCCGCGGTCAAGTCCGCCGAGGCGCAGGTCGAGCAAGCGCAATTGAATCTGGAGTTCACCCACGTGACTTCGCTTGTTGACGGGATTGTCGGAATCGCCCAGATTCAAATCGGCAACCTGGTCAGTCAAACGACCGTGCTCACCTCGGTTTCCCAAGTTAACCCCATCAAAGCGTACTTCCCGATCAGCGAGCAGGAGTACATGCACTTTGCTGCAAGAATCAACGCGCATAACCAACAGGAAATACCGACCGACACTCCGAAGCTCGACCTCATCCTGGCGGACGGAACCGTGTACCCACACAAGGGCGCCATTCTGCTGACCGACCGCCAGGTGGACGTGACCACCGGGAGTATCCGCATAGTCTCGGCATTTCCCAACCCCAACAATATTCTCCGCCCCGGCCAGTTCGGCCGCATTCGCGCGGCCACCGAAACCAGAACCGGCGCGCTACTCGTGCCGCAAAGAGCAGTCAGCGAACTTCAAGGTACCTATCAAGTGGCGGTTGTGGGCAGCGACAACAAAGTCAGCCTCCTCCCCATTCAAGTCGGCGAACGCGTTGGCAGCTTGTGGATCGTGCAATCAGGCGTGAAGGCCGGCGATCGTGTAATTGTCGAAGGGTTGCAAAAAGTGCGAGACGGATCTCCCGTGCGACTCAAGAACGCCCCGGCCGCGAAAGGCAATTGAGCCATGTCTGAGTTTTTTATCAACCGGCCCATCGTGGCCATGGTCATCTCGATTGTCTTCGTAATCATCGGAGCGGTCACCATTGCCAGCCTTCCGGTGGCGCTGTTCCCGAACATCGTTCCTCCGGAAGTGCAAGTCGTCGCCACCTACGTCGGCGCGGACGCGCAGACGATTGAACAGTCCGTCGCCACGCCCATCGAGCAGCAAATGAGCGGCGTGGACAACATGAATTACATGTACTCGCTCAATTCCACCGCTGACGGCGTGATGAGATTGATCGTCGATTACGACGTCAAGACCGACCCGAACACCGATCTCATCTTGACGCAGGTGCGCACCACCCAAGCTGTATCTCAGCTTCCCCTAGACGTCACAAACTTCGGCGTGACCGTGCAGAAGACCGTGACCGCGCCGCTCATGCTGATGACCTTGTACTCGCCCGAGGGCACCTACGATGCCCAGTTTCTTTCCAACTACGCCTACATCAATCTCGCCGATCAGATCACCCGCTTGTACGGCATTGGCAGCGTGCAGATTTTCGGCGCCGGCCAGTACGCCATGCGTTTGTGGGTCAAACCCGACCGCTTGGCAAAACTCGCCATCACCGTTCCGGAAATTGTTTCCGCCATCCAGTCGCAGAATACCGTGAACCCTGCGGGACAGGTGGGCAGCGAACCTGCACCGAAAGGACAGGAGTACACCTACACCGTGCGGGCTCAGGGCCGGCTCAGTTCTCCCGAGGAGTTTGGAGAAATCGTCGTTCGCGAATCGCCCGGCGGCGCGGTGGTCCGTCTCAAGGACGTTGCGCGCATCGAACTTGGCGCGCAGAACTATAGCGTGGTGGGCCGTTTGAATGGGAAACCGGGCGCTATCGTCGCCGCGTATCAACTGCCCGGCTCCAACGCCGTGCAAGCTGCCGACGGCCTCAAGAAACTGATGGCCGATGCGAAACCACGCTTTCCGCACGATGTGGACTACGTCATTTCCCTCGATACTACGCGCGCCGTTACCGAAGGCATGAAGGAAATCATCCTGACGCTGGTCATTGCCATCGGTCTGGTCATCGTCGTGGTGTACATCTTCCTGCAAGGCTGGCGAGCCACGCTGATCCCTTTGCTCGCTGTTCCGGTTTCCCTGGTCGGAACGTTCGTCTTTTTCCCGCTCTTCGGTTTCTCGGTCAATACGCTTTCCTTGTTCGGGTTGGTGCTGGCCATTGGCTTGGTCGTCGACGACGCCATCGTCGTGGTGGAAGCCGTGGAGCGCCACATCGAGGACGGCTTGGCCCCGAAAGCCGCAGCTCTGAAAGCCATGCAGGAAATCTCCGGCCCCGTCGTTGGAATTGCGCTCGTGCTTTCCGCGGTCTTCATTCCCACCGCTTTCATTCCCGGCATCACCGGACGCCTGTATCAACAGTTCGCCGTGACCATCGCCATTTCCGTGATTTTGTCCGCCTTCAACGCGCTGTCTCTCAGCCCGGCGCTGGCCGCCTTGTTGCTTCGCCCGAAAACCAAAAGCGGAGGCCTGCTTAAGAAATTCTTCGACTGGTTCAACCGCGGCTTTGCCAACGCCACCAACGGCTACGTTCGCGTCTGCGCGTTTCTCATCCGTAAGAGCGCTCTGGCGCTGGTTCTGCTGGTGGCCTTCGTCGCCGGAGCCGGCTTCTTCGGCAGCAGAATTCCCTCGAGCTTTTTGCCCGATGAAGACCAGGGCTACCTCTACATCAATCTGCAGCTGCCCAACGCCGCATCGCTGCAGCGCACTGACGAAGTCGCCAGGAAAATTGAAGACGTTCTGGCCAAAACCCCAGGCGTCAAGTACACCACCAGCGTCGTCGGCTTCAGCTTGCTCAGCTTCGTGCGCACCAGCTACAACGGATTTTTCTTCGTAACGCTCAAGCCGTGGGACGAGCGTAAGTCCCGTGCCGAGCAACTCCAGGAAATCAAGCAGCACATTAACATTGCTCTCAGCCAGATTCCCGAAGCCATCGCCTTTTCCTTTTCGCCGCCCGCCATTCCCGGAGTCGGCACTTCCGGCGGATTCACCTTTGCTCTCGAGGACCGTGCCGGCAGGGATGTGCAGTTCCTGGCCACCAACCTGGAAACATTCCTGACCGCGGCTCGCAAGCGTCCGGAAATCGCCGGGCTGAACACCACTTTCTTGCCCAGCGTGCCGCAGCAGTTCATCGACGTCGATCGCGACAAAGTCATCAAGCAGGGTGTCCCCATCAATGACGTCTACCGGACGATTCAGGCTTTCATGGGCGGCTTGTTCATCAATTACTTCAATCGCTTCGGACGCCAATGGCAGGTGTACATCGAAGCGGAAGGGGAGTACCGCACCCGCGCCGAGAACGTCGGCCAGTTCTACGTGCGCAACACCAAGAGCGAAATGGTGCCGCTAGCCGCGTTGACGCGCTTTGAACCGCGCCCCGGCCCCGAATTCACCATGCGCCTCAACGAATATCGTGCCGCGCAAATCAACGGTGCCGCGGCGCCCGGCTACAGCGCCGGCCAGGCCATGGCCGCTCTCGAGGAAGTGTTCGCGCAAACCATGCCGCGCGAGATGGGCTACGACTACCTGGGCATGTCCTTTCAGGAAAAAAAGGCCCAGCAGGGCGTCCCCGCGTCCGCGGTCTTCGGGTTCTCGCTGCTCTTCGTTTTCCTGATTCTCGCCGCGCTGTATGAAAGCTGGTCGCTGCCCTTCAGCGTCCTTCTGAGTACTCCGGTTGCCGTGTTCGGCGCTTTCGCCATCCTGTGGCTGCGTCGGACGCTGCTCAGTGCCTTCTTGCCGAGCTACATGGTGCAAATGGAAGCCGATGTGTACTCGCAAATCGGATTGGTCATGCTCATCGGTTTGGCGGCCAAGAACGCCATTCTGATCGTCGAATTCGCCAAAGATGAATACGAACAGGGCAAGCCGCTGGTCGACGCCGCTCTCGAAGGCGCCCGTTTGCGTCTCCGCCCCATCCTAATGACTTCGTTTGCGTTCATTCTCGGCTCCGTGCCGTTGTGGACTGCGACTGGCGCGGGCTCGGTGGCCCGGCAGATTATGGGTACCACGGTAATCGGCGGCATGCTGGCCGCCAGCTTCCTCGGAGTTTTCTTCATCCCGGTGATCTTTTATTTGGTGGAGAAGTGGTCCGGCGCTGGCAAGGAGCGCCAGCAAGCCGTCCTGCCGCAAAATCCCGCTCCAGCCGAGGGCGATTGACATGAAAAAGTTCATCGCCATCTCGTTCCTGGCATTTTTCCTGGGTGGCTGCACGGTCGGGCCGAACTACAAAAAGCCCACTGCCAATGTTCCCGGCAGCTACCGCGGGCTGACCCCGGAAGAAGCCGAGAAAGCCAACGCCAATTCCATCGGCGATCAAAAATGGGCGCAAGTCTTTGAGGACGAGCAACTGCAAGCGCTGATTCGCACCGCGCTGCAGCAGAACTACGATGTCCGCATCGCCGGCACGCGCATTTTGCAGGCCCAGGCGCAATTGGGCATCACCCGCGCCGACCAGTACCCCAACGTTGCCGCTGGCGCGAGTATCAGCGATCAACGCAGCGCCAGGTCCTCGTTTTTTCCCGCCTTCGAGAGAAGCACCGGCGCGGTGAACGTTTCCGCCTCCTGGGAACTGGATTTCTGGGGCAAGTTTCGCCGGGCCACCGAAGCCGCGCGCGCCAACCTCCTCGCCAGCGAATGGGCTCGGCAGGAAGTCATCACCACGCTAGTCGCCAACGTATCCGCCTCGTACTTCCAGCTTCGCGCCCTCGACCTTGAACTGGAAATCTCCAAGCGTACATTAGCTTCCCGGCGCGAATCCCTCCGCCTGACCAGCGTCTTGGCCGATCACGGCTCGACCTCCCTGCTCGACGTCCGCCAGGCCGAGCAATTGGTTTTCACCGCCGCCGCGGAAATTCCCTTTCTGGAACAGCAAATCGAGCAACGAGAAAACTTCATCAGCATTCTGCTTGGGAAAAATCCCGGCTCCGTAGTTCGCGGTCAGGAACTCACCGAGCAGAAACATTCTCCGGAGATTCCGCCCGGCCTTCCTTCTTCTCTCCTCGAACGCCGCGCGGACATCCGCGAGGCGGAGCAACAATTGATCGCCGCCAACGCTCAGATCGGTGTCGCCAGAGCCGCCTATTTCCCGCAGATTTCTCTAAGCGGCAGCGCCGGATTCCAAAGCGCGGCGCTCTCCGATCTCTTCAGTGGCCCAGCCGGTGCCTGGAACTTCGGAGCGTCGCTGACGCAGCCTATCTTTACCTCGGGCAGACTCCGCTCCAATGTCCGCCTCGCCGAAGCGCAACAGCAAACCGCTCTGCTTTTCTACGAGCAGACCATTCAAGGCGCCTTCCGCGATGTTTCGGATGGGTTGATCGCTTACCGAAAATCGCGGGAGTTCCGCGTCCAGCAAGAACTTCTGTTCCAGTCCGCGCAAGACGCCGCGCGCCTCTCGAACTTGCGCTACAACGGTGGCGTCACTGGTTATCTCGAAGTATTGACCAACGAAACCAACGCCTTCTCCGCCGAACTCGGCCTGGTGCAGGCTCAGCTCAACGAATTGCTGGCGTTAGTGCAGGTCTATCAAGCCCTCGGCGGCGGCTGGCAACAGTAGCCCTTCCACTCCGCGCCACATCCTCGGCGACCTCGGCACTCTCGTCATACTGGCTTGTGGCTCGGGCCTTCCCGCATTTGCGCCGCACAGACCGGCTCACACCTGCGGTGCCTACCTCGTAGTCAGCCGCCATTTTTCTCAAGCTTGCCGGCTACTTTTGCGCGGGGCTTGCCGCCGGACTGGGGCTGGCTGGTGCGGCTGCGGCAGTCTCCGAAAGTGCCGTTCGCACCGCGGGCGAGATCTTATCCGCATTCTTCACCAGCACCGCTACCTGCCAGATTTGTGTCTCGCTCAGCGCACCATGAAAACCCGGCATCCCGGTCATACGGATTCCGTTTTGCACTTTCCAGAAGCTTTCCCAAGCCTCATCATCCGTCACCCCGGTGCCATGAAAGAGTAGCGGCGGTTTCGGGTACATTCCCCCGGCGATGGCCGTCTTGTCCAGACCCGGTAGGCCGTGGCATACCGCGCAGTTCTGCTTGTACACCTGCGCGCCCGCGAGCAGGTTCTTTTCATCCGCGGGCACGCCGGGCTCCGGATGTGGCAGCTTTTGCAGATAGGCGTCCAGCGCCATATGCGCCAGCTTGTGTTCGAACGGCATATCCGGCCCGGTCACCGCCACCGGCGCGCGCCCGGTCGCAAAATAGAAGTACACGCCCAACACCACCCCTACCACCCCCAGCACAATCCCAATCAGCACACCCCTCAACATACCCCAGCCTCCAGACCGTCCGTTTTTCTCCGCCACTAGCTTGGTTGCGCCGCCAGTGTACTTTTCTCCGTTCCGTTTCGCACTCAAAAAGCGGCAGTCTTCGCCGGGCCGCCAGCGCCAAGGACTCCCCCACGGACTCCCCAGGGACTCCACGGCCCCCGGGGACACGGCACCCCGGTGCGGTAACCATTCCCCTCTCCAACTCGTCTTATCTATGCGTAGGGCCTCGTTTCCGGTACGCTGCCACTTCAGCTTGACTCGGCGGCCCGTCGGGCCTCCTTGTGCCTTAGTCCCCCTTTGGCAGACGCGCAGCTATGCCGTTCTCGACAGGAGAGAGTGAATGGGTGATGTGAATTCCATGGGTCTTCCCGAGTCGGGAGCGCGTGCCGCTTCTCCGGCATCCAGCGGCAAGAGCCGTTGGTGGATTTGGCTCCTCGTGATCGCCGTCATCGCCGTCGGCTTCTGGTATTTCCGCGGCCGGTCCGCGAGTCAGGCGCAAAGCACCCCGCAATCTGCTCCGGGTGCGGCAGGTGGCGCTGGCCGTCGCGGCGGCGCTACAGGTGCACAAATTGTTCCGGTCGTCGTGGCTCCTTCCCAAGCCGGCGATTTGCCGGTTTACTTCAACGGTTTGGGCACCGTTACAGCGTTCAACACCGTCACTATCCGCAGCCGTGTGGACGGCCAGATCATCAAGATTAATTTCACCGAAGGCCAGTTCGTGCATGAGGGTGATTCCCTCGTCGAAATCGATCCCCGTCCTTTCCAGGTGCAGCTCGAACAAGCCGAAGGCCAGTTGGCCAAGGACCAGGCGCAACGCAAGGACGCCGAAGTCAATCTCGAGCGCTTTGGGCTTCTCTTCAAGGAAGGCGTCATCCCCAAGCAACAACTCGATACCCAAGCCGCCCAGGTGGGCACCTTTGACGGCGCCATTCGCAGCGACCAGAGCCAGATTGACAACGCCAAATTGCAGCTCGTCTATAGCCGTATCACTGCGCCCATCAGCGGCCGCGTAGGTTTGCGACTCGTCGACATCGGCAACATCGTTCACGCTTCGGACCAGAACGGTCTGCTGGTCATCACTCAGCTGCAGCCCATCTCGGTCATTTTCTCACTGCCCCAGGACCAGCTTCCGCAGGTCAACGCCAAGCTCCGCAACGGCGGCCAGCTCACCGTCGATGCTTTCGACCGCGACGACACCAGCGAGATCGAATCCGGCAAACTGCTCACCATCGATAATCAGATCGACACCACCACCGGCACCTACAAGCTCAAAGCCACCTTCGACAACAGCAAGAACCTTCTTTTCCCCAATCAATTCGTCAACATCCATCTCCTCGTCGACATCAAAAAGAACCTGGTCATCGTTCCCGCCGCGGCTATCCAGCGCGGGCCGCAGGGCACCTACGTCTTCGCTGTGGAAAATGGCAACACCGCTAAAATCAAGACCGTCACTATCGCGCAAACCACCGGCAATTCCATCGGCCTCAGTGCCGGACTCGCCGGAGGCGAAACTGTCGTCATCGACGGCCAGGACAAATTGCAGGACGGCACCAGGATCAATCCCACGGCCGCCAATAGCAACGGCTCGCCAAACGCCTCCGCAAATCCGCAGCAGCCTTCCGGCAACCCAACCGATAGTTCAGGTTCGCCCTCCGGTCACAAGCGCCAGGGCCAGCAACAGCAACCGCCGCAGGGCACTCCCTCCGGGAAGCATCAATGAGCCCGTCTCGGCCGTTCATTCTGCGGCCCGTCGCCACCACCCTGCTCATGGTCGGCATCCTCCTGGTCGGTTTCGTCGCCTACCGCGAGCTGCCCGTTTCCGCGTTGCCGCAAGTCGACTATCCGACCATCCAGGTCCAGACCTTCTATCCTGGCGCCAGTCCTGACGTCATCGCCTCGGCCGTTACTGCTCCTCTCGAACGCCAGTTCGGCCAGGTCCCCGGCCTCAATCAGATGACCTCCACGAGCTCCTACGGCAGCTCCATCATCACGCTGCAATTCGCTCTCGACCTCAACATCGACATCGCCGAACAGGAAGTCCAGGCTTCCATCAATGGAGCCTCCAACCTGCTCCCGCAAGGCCTCCCCAATCCTCCGATCTACAGCAAGATCAATCCAGCAGATTCCCCGATTCTCACGCTCGCCCTCTCTTCCGACTCGCTACCGCTCTCCAAAGTCGAAGACCTCGCCGACACCACCTTGGCCCAAAAAATTTCCCAGCTCAGCGGCGTCGGCCTCGTGACTATCAGTGGCGGCCAACGCCCGGCTGTCCGCATCCAGGCCAATCCCACCGCTCTCGCCTCCTACGGCATGAGCCTCGAAGATCTTCGCACTGCCCTCAGTCAGGCCAACGTCGATCAAGCCAAAGGCACCTTCGACGGCCCGCACCAGGCCTACACCATCGGCGCCAACGACCAGCTCATTTCCAGCGACAGCTACAAGCCCGTCATCATCGCCTATCGCAACGGCAGCCCCGTCCGCCTTACCGACGTCGCCACGGTCCTCGACGGCGTTGAAAACGTTCAACAAGCCGCCTGGGCCAACACTAATCCCGCCGTCATCATGAACATTCAGCGCCAGCCCGGCGCCAACATCATTTCCGTCGTCGACCGCGTCAAGACCCTGCTGCCCCAACTCCAGGGCGCCTTGCCCGCCGCCGTCAAAGTGCAAATCCTCACCGACCGCACCACCACCATCCGCGCTTCCGTCTCCGACGTGCAATTCGAGCTGATGCTCACCGTCGTCCTCGTCGTCCTGGTTATTTTTCTTTTTCTCCGCAGCATTCGCGCCACCATCATTCCTAGCGTCGCCGTGCCTCTCTCCATCGTGGGCACCTTCGGCGTCATGTACCTGCTCGGCTACAGCCTCAACAATCTCTCGCTCATGGCTCTTACCATTTCCACCGGCTTCGTCGTCGACGACGCTATCGTCATGATCGAAAACATTTCCCGTTTCATCGAAGAAGGCGAATCCCCGCTGCAAGCCGCCCTGAAAGGCTCCGAGCAAATCGGCTTCACCATCGTCTCCCTCACTGTCTCGCTGATCGCCGTCCTCATCCCTCTGCTCTTTATGGGCGACATCGTCGGCCGCCTCTTCCGCGAATTTGCCGTCACTCTCGCCGTCACTATCATCGTCTCCGCCGTCGTCTCCCTCACCCTCACTCCGATGATGGCCGCCAAGCTCCTCCGCCACCAAAAAGAAGAAGACCAGACCTGGTTCTACCGCAAGTCCGAGCACGCGTTTAATTCCATCATCGCTTTCTACGGCCGCACCCTGAAATTCGTCCTGCAATACCGCAAAATCACCCTGCTCGTCACTGCAGGCACCCTCGCCGCCACCATCCTTCTTTTTCTTTACGTCCCCAAAGGTTTCTTCCCGGTGCAGGACACCGGCGTCATCCTCGGCGTCTCCGAAGGCCCGCAAGACGTCTCCTTCCGCGCCATGGCCCAGCGCCAGCGCGACCTCGCCGCCGTCATCCTCAAGGATCCCGCCGTCGAAAGCCTCTCTTCCTTCATCGGCGTTGACGGCATCAACACCACGCTCAATTCCGGCCGCATCCAGATCAATCTCAAGCCGCTCGACCAGCGCAAAATCTCCGCCTCCGACGTAATCCGCCGCTTGCAGCCGGAAGTCGCCAAAGTCGATGGCATGTCGCTCTTTCTTCAACCGGTCCAGGATCTAACCGTCGAAGATCGCGTCAGCCGCACCCAATTTCAGTATTCCCTCGAAGACGTCGACGCCAAGGAACTCGCTTACTGGGTCCCCCGCTTCATGGAAAAACTAAAAGCCCTGCCCGAACTCCGCGACGTCGCCAGCGATCAGCTCAACAACGGCTTGCTCGCCACTCTCACCATCGACCGCGATACCGCTGCCCGCCTCGGCATTCTGCCTTCCGACGTCGACAACACTCTCTACGACGCTTTCGGCCAGCGCCTGGTCTCCACCATCTTCACTCAGCTCAATCAGTACCACGTCGTCTTGGAAGTCGACCCGCAATTCCAGCAGAATCCGGACTCCCTCAAAAATATCTACGTCCGCTCCTCCACCGGCCAGGCTCCCTCGTCCGGTTCCGGCACTTCCATCACCGCCACCAGTGGCACCGTCAGCTCCACGCCCGTTGCGCAAATTCCTCTCAGCGCTTTCACGCGCTTCGAGCCCGGCTCCACCGCGCTCACCATCAATCATCAAGGCCAGTTTCCCGTAGTCACTCTCTCCTTCAATCTCGCTCCCAACGCTTCCCTCGGCGAAGCCGTCAACGCCATCAACGCTGCGCAGCAGGAAATCGGCATGCCCGCCAGCGTCCAGGCCACTTTTCAAGGCACTGCCGCCGCTTTTCTCCGCTCCCTCGCCAACGAACCCGTGCTCATCATCGCCGCGTTGATCACCGTCTACATCGTCCTCGGCGTTCTCTATGAAAGCTACATTCATCCCATCACTATTCTTTCCACTCTTCCTTCCGCGGGCGTCGGCGCCATCCTCGCGCTGCTCCTTTGCCGCACCGAATTCAGCATCATCGCTCTCATTGGCATCATCCTGCTCATCGGCATCGTTAAGAAAAACGCCATTATGATGATCGATTTCGCGCTCGAAGCCGAACGCAAGGAAGGCAAAACCCCGCTCGACGCCATCTACGAAGCCTGCTTGCTCCGCTTCCGCCCCATTATGATGACCACCATGGCCGCGCTACTCGGCGGTTTGCCGCTCGCTCTCGGCTCCGGCGTCGGCTCCGAACTTCGCCGCCCTCTCGGCATCACCATCGTCGGCGGCCTCATCCTCAGCCAGCTCCTCACGCTCTACACCACGCCCGTCGTCTACCTGGCCTTTGACTGGCTCGCTCATCGCTTCGAGCTGCGCTCCGGCGGTCCCATCGAAGAGCCCGCCCACGGAGATTAGCGCGTGAATATCTCCTCCAACTTCTCCGCTCCGTTCATCCGCCGCCCGGTGGCCACTTCACTGATCACCCTCGCCATCTTTCTCTCCGGAGCCGTAGCTTTCCGCTTTCTCCCAGTCGCTCCATTGCCTCAAGTCGATTTTCCCACCATCAGCGTTGGCGCCAATCTTCCCGGTGCCAGTCCGGAAACCATGGCTTCCGCCGTGGCCACGCCTCTCGAGCGCCAATTCGGCCGCATCGCCGGCGTCACTCAGATGACTTCGTCCAGCGGCCTCGGCTCCACCAACGTCACCATGCAGTTCGATCTCAATCGCGATATCAACGCCGCCGCCCGCGACGTCCAGGCCGCCATCAACGCCGCCCGCAGCCAGCTTCCCGCCGATCTTCCCGGCCAGCCCAACTACCGCAAAGCCAATCCCGCCGACGCTCCCATCCTGCTTCTCTCCCTCACGTCGGACAACATCCCTCCCGCGCAAATTTATGATGCCGCCGATTCCATCCTCGCGCAAAAAATTGCCCAGGTGGAAGGCGTAGGCCAGGTCTTCACTTGGGGCAGCTCCCGTCCCGCCGTCCGCGTCGAAGTCAATCCCAATCTGCTCAACAGCTACAACATTCCCCTCGAGACGGTTCGCCGCTCGCTGCAATCCGCCAACGCCAATCTTGCCAAAGGCTCGCTCGCTGACTCCGCCCGCACCTGGAGCGTCTCCGACACCGACCAGCTCTTCAAAGCCTACGAATACCAGCCCCTGATCGTCGCCGGCCACGTCGGCGCCCCGGTGCGCCTCAGAGACATCGCGCAAGTGGACGACTCCGTCGAGGATTCCCGCAACCTCGGTCTCACCAATGGCAAGCGCTCCGTCATGCTCGCCGTCTTCCGTCAGCCCGGCGCCAACATGATCGAAACCGTCGATCGCATCTACGCGCTGCTCCCGTGGTTGCGCGCCTCCGTCTCCCCCTCGCTCCACCTCGACGTTGCCGTCGACCGCACCACCACCATTCGCGCCTCCGTCCACGACGTCGAAATCACCCTGATCATCTCCATCATTCTAGTCATCTTCGTCGTCTTCGCTTTCCTCCGGAACTACTGGGCCACCTTCATCCCCAGCATCGCCGTCCCGCTCTCCCTCATCGGCACCTTCGGCGTCATGTATCTCTGCGGCTACAGCATCGACAATCTCTCGCTCATGGCCCTCACCATCTGCACCGGATTCGTCGTCGACGACGCCATCGTGGTCATCGAAAACATCACTCGCCATATCGAAGGCGGCATGACCCCCTACGACGCCGCTATCAAAGGCGCCAGCGAAATCGGTTTCACCGTTCTTTCCATGAGCACTTCGCTCGTCGCCGTCTTTATCCCCATCCTCATGATGGGCGGCATCATCGGCCGTCTCTTCCGCGAATTTGCCGTCGTCTTGAGCGTGGCCATCGGCGTCTCTCTTTTCGTCTCCCTTACCGCCACCCCTATGATGTGCGCCCGCTTCCTCAAACACGACGACGGCAAACACGGCCGCACCTATCGCTTCTCGGAAAACGCCTTCAATCGTCTCCTGCGCGCCTACGATGTCGGCCTGAAATGGGTCTTGCGCCACCAATTTCTGATCTTGCTCGTCACCATCGGCACCGTCTGCCTCAACATCTATCTCTTCGTCATCACTCCCAAAGGCTTCTTCCCGCAGCAGGACACCGGCCGCCTCAACGGCCAGATTCAAGGCGATCAGGACCTCTCTTTCGCCGCCATGTCCCAGAAGATGCGCGCTTTCGTCGATATCGTGGGCAAGGATCCCGCCGTCGAGTCCGTCACCGCCTTCACCGGCGGCGGCAGCGGCGGCAGTACCGCCCGTATGTTCGCTCAGCTCAAGCCCCTCAACGAACGCAAGATCAGCGCCGACCAGGTCATCGCCCGCATTCGCGGGAAGAGTCAGGGCGTCCCAGGCGCCGCGCTCTTTTTACAGGCTGTCCAGGATGTCAGCACCGGGGGCCGTGGCGGCGGTGCTCAATATCAATACACGCTGCAAGCCGACAATCTCGATGACCTCCGTCACTGGGCTCCGCTCATTCAGCAGCGCCTGGCCAGCGTCCCGGAACTCCGCGACATCAATTCCGACCAACAAATGCATGGTCTCGCCAGCAACGTCGTTATCGACCGCGACACCGCCGGCCGTCTTGGCGTCAACATTCAGGACATCGACAACACCTTAAGCGACGCTTTCGGCCAGCGTCAGGTTTCCAACATCTATAAAGGCCTGAACCAGTATCACGTGGTCATGGAAGTCGCTCCCGAATTTCAGCAGGATCCCCACGCGCTCGAAAACGTCTACGTGCCTTCAAAATCGGGCACCCTCGTTCCGCTCAGCGCCTTCGCTCACTACGAGCACTCCAGCACTGCGATTTCCGTCAACCATCAGGGCGTCTTCCCGGCCATTACTCTCTCCTTCAACCTCGCCCCTGGCGCTTCCCTCGGCCCCGCCGTCCAGCACATCACCCAGGCCACCCGCGAAATCGGCGTTCCCAACACCGTTCACGCCACATTTCAGGGCACCGCCCAGGCCTTTCAAGACTCCCTCGCCAACCAGCCCGTTCTCATCGTCACCGCTCTCTTAGCCGTCTACATCGTCCTCGGCATCCTCTACGAAAGCTTCATCCACCCCATCACTATTCTCTCCACCATTCCTTCCGCCGGCATCGGCGCGCTCCTCGCCGTCCGCTTCTCCAAGTCTGATCTCAACATCATCGCCCTCATCGGCATCATTCTGCTCATCGGCATCGTCAAGAAAAATGCCATCCTCATGATCGATTTCGCTGTGCAAACCGAACGCGGCGAAAACCTCCCGCCCACCGAAGCGATTTACAAAGCCTGTCTCTTGCGCTTCCGCCCCATCATGATGACCACCATGGCCGCCCTACTCGGCGCTTTGCCCCTCGCTCTTGGCAACGGCGTCGGCTCCGAACTCCGCCGCCCTCTCGGCATCACCATCGTCGGCGGCCTCATCCTGAGCCAGATGCTTACTCTCTTCACCACCCCAGTCGTCTATATCTACATGGACCGCCTGCAAACCGGCATCGAAAACCTCCGCCGCCGCCGCTCCCCCATCCCAGCCGAAGCCCACTCCGACTAGTCCCCGTCGCCCGTCCGCCGTCGATCACCGGTACGGGCGCAGCACTGCCGCGCCACATCTCGGCTCGATTCCCACATTCGCGATTTCTTTCTTTTTCTTGCCGGCCTTCGTTAAATACGTCGCAACCGTCCCTCACGAACTCCCGATCAACCATCCCGTCAAAAACACCAATATGCCTCCCACCACCACCTGAAACGTCGCCTGCAAAAACGGCGTATCCATATACCGGTTCCGGATATACGCGATCGTCACCAGCTCGATCCCCACCACAATCACCGCTAATATCGTTGCCACGTGAAAATTCGCAATCAGAAACGGCAGCGCATGCCCCAGCCCGCCCGCTGTGGTCATCAACCCCGTGGCCGTTCCACGAATCAGCGGCGATCCTCGTCCCGTCAACGACCCATCATCCGATTGCGATTCCGCAAACGCCATCGAAATCCCCGCGCCCAATGACGCCGCCAGCCCCACACGAAATGCGTCCCGGCTGTTGTGCGTGGCAAACGCCGCCGCAAACAGCGGTGCCAGCGTGGACACTGACCCGTCCATCAACCCCGCCAGTCCCGGCTGCACGATTTGCAGCAGAAACAATTTGCGATGCGATTCGTCTTCCGCCGCTTTGGCGGGCTCCGTCAAATGTTTTTCCGCCAGCTCCCCGGCCGTCTCCGTATGCTTCCGTTCTTCATCCGCCAGCTTGTTCAGCAGTTCGCGGATCCCCGTGTCGGTCACCCGCTGCGCCGCCCGCTGGTAGAACCGCACCGCTTCCATCTCCATCACTTGCGCGTGCCGCCGCGCCGCCTTCACCCGCAACGGCCGCACCAGCCACAGCGGCCGCCGTTGCAGAAATCCCCGCACGTTTTCCCGCCGGATCGGTGGAATCCGCTCGCCAAACCGCTCGCGAAACATGCTCAACAGCCGGTCCCGGTGTACCACCTCTTCTTCGCGCATCTCTTCGAACATCTTCGCCGTCGAGGGATACGTCTCCTTCAGCGCGTCCGCGAATTCCCCGTACACCCGCCCATCCTCTTCCTCATTCTGGATCGCCAGCGCCAGAATCTCTTTCTCCGACAAATCCTTGAATTTTTTCAGCATCCGTCCCTCTCACGCTCCACCAGCGCACGAGAATCGCACAATCCCACCCCCAAGTCACGCCGCACGCTAGCACTGTAGGTGCGGCGCAGTCTGGTCTTTGTTCTCGTAACACCGGCTTCCAGCCGGTTCCTCCGCACATCCCGGCGCCTGCGGGTTTCGCCTTCCCTCACATTCCTGATTCGTTGACCGGTCCGTTCAAGCGCCGTTTTGGCGATATTATGGATTCACATGGCCACCGAACTTTACACCAAACGCCTTTTACTGCGGCCTCTTCAGCTCTCCGACGCGGAACAGACCCAGCGTCTCTTTCCACACTGGGAGATCGTCAAGTTCCTCAACGCAAAAGTTCCTTGGCCCTATCCTGCCGATCGCGTCCTCAATGTCTATCGCAACGAGATTCTTCCAGGTATCGAGCGCGGAGACGAATGGCACTGGACACTTCGCTTGAAGGAAGCGCCAGATCAGCACATTGGAGTGATTAGTCTTCACAAGGATGAATGGGACAACCGCGGATATTGGCTCGGACTTCCCTGGCACCGCCAGGGTCTTATGACCGAAGCAGTGGTCGCCGTAAATGACTACTGGTTTGACGTGCTCGGATTCCCGGTGCTGCGTGCGCCAAAGGCCATTGCCAACGTGGCCTCGCGGCGGATCTCCGAAAAAACCGGCATGCGAGTCATTTCCACCATTGAGCGCGACTATGTCTCCGGCAGGCTTATGGCCGAAATTTGGGAAATTACCGCAGCCGAATGGCGCGCGAGAAAAAGCAAGAAGTCGTAGGGCCCGCCTTCTGAGGCGGGCCGCTCGGGTACCTACTCTTTCTTACGTTCGCTGCGCAGTCCAGTAGCACAGGCACTCCTGCCTGTGCGGCCTAAGCCCAGGCAACCACCACCCGCTCCGGAGCGGATGCTCGGCACGGTGCGCTAGCAGGTTAGCCACCCCTGTCCGTCATTAGCTCGCAACCGGCCAATTCCCGAGCCGCCACAAAACCGTCCGCAATCAACTCGGTATGAATCTGCCGTCGCGGACACCGCCGCCGGCTACTTACCGCTCAATTTCCATTTCCATCTTCGGCGCAGCTGCGGGTTCGCTCTTACGCGTCCGCTGGCTCTCCGTATGGTCCGCGAGTTCCAGTCGCAGGTTCCCGGCGTTCGTGGCATAGCCCAGGCCGGACTCGAAATCCACAATCCCGCCGCGAATCAACTTTTCGATTTCGGCGTCGAAATGCTGCATGCCTTCGGTGTCCCCGTCGCGCATGGCGTCCAGCAGCGACTTGCCTTCGCTCTCGCCCTTCTCCACGTAGTCCCGCGTGCGCATCGTCGACTTCAGAATTTCCACCGCGGCGATCCGCCCCTTGCCGTCTTTCCGCGGCAGCAACCGCTGCGACACGATGTACCGGAACGCCTTGGACAGCCGCGTCCGAATCGCCTGCTGGTCCCCCAACGGGAAAACGCCCACGATGCGCTCAATCGTTTTCGCCGCGTCAATCGTATGCAGGGTCGAAAGCACCAGGTGCCCCGTTTCCGAAGCCTCCAGCGCAATCTCGATGGTCTCCCGGTCGCGCATCTCGCCTACCAGAATCACTTTCGGCGCTTGCCGCAACGCCGCGCGCAACGCCAGCGCAAACGTCGGCGTATCGCTGTGCAACTCGCGCTGATGAATCGTTGCCTTTTTGTGCCGGTGCAGAAACTCGATGGGATCTTCAATCGTTAAAATGTGAATGGCCTTCTGTTCGTTGGCCTTGTCGATGATCGCCGCCAGCGTCGACGATTTGCCCGACCCCGTCGGACCGGTCACCAGCACGATCCCATTCTTCAAATGAATAGTCTCTTCGAGCTGCTTGGGCAGCTTCAGCTCGTCGAATCCCGGTATTTTGTCCGGAATCACGCGCATTACGATGGCGCAACTGCCGCGCTGCCGGAAAATATTGACGCGAAAGCGTCCCACTCCATCCAAACCGTAGGAAAGGTCCGCGGATCCTTCCTGCTCGAGCTTCCGCATCGGGTGCTCGTTATTCGCCATCAGGTCGTTGGCGATCTGCTTGGTGTCCTGCGGCGTTAGGACTTCCAAGCCCTTGAATTTCATTTCCGCCAGCGTTCCATTCACTTCGATTTGCGGCGCGCGCCCCGGCGAAAAGATCAGGTCGCTCACTTGCGCATGGCCTTTGAGCATCGCGGTGATCAGCTGCGGCGTCGCGATGGTGCGTGGCGGCGCCAGTGGTGCCTGCGAAGTTTGTGGAGTGTCTGGCGTTTGTGGAACTGCTGGCGTCTGCGTTGTGGTCCCCATTTTTTCCTTTGACCTGTGACCCGCACAAAAACAGGGCCTTCCGAATTTCGCCGGACGACTCTGATACCAGCCTACGTCAACCCCGGAGCCCTCTTCGAGAGGCATGATTTTGCCAGTCCCCAAACGGTACCTGTACCAACGGCCGGTATGCCCCCAGGCGGTCACCCGATGGAATCGCATGGCCTCCCCACAAAACCGCCTGGCGCAAAAACTCGGCTTCGCTGGGAGCCCGGCGGCAGTGCATACTAGTCAACTTCTTGATTCCAAAGGAGTGGTCATGCCGAAGATCCGCAGCCTTCTCGCCGTTCTCTCGATTCTCGTTTTGGCGCTGTCCGTCCGAGCCGGGGAAAACACCGCGCCCGCCGCCAGCGCTCCTACTCCCTCCGAATTTCTCCACTTCGAGGTCGGCGCGGACCGCAAACTGGCGGATTACCGGCAGATTGCTTCCTATTTCAAAACGCTCGCCGCTGCTTCCGACCGCGTGCAGATCGAAACGCTCGGCAAGACCACGCTCGGCGAAGACATGATTATGGCGGTGATTTCCACTCCGGAAAATCTCCGCAACAAAGCCCGCTACCAGGAAATCGCCCACAAACTCGCCGATCCGCGCGGCCTCACTGCGCAGCAAATCGATTCGCTCGCCGCGGAAGGCAAGACCATTCTGCTCATCACTTGTAACATCCACTCGACCGAAATCGGCTCCAGCCAGATGGCCATGGAATGGGCCTACAAACTTGCCACCGCGCAAGATCCCGAAACGCTCAAGCGCCTCAATGATTCCATCGTCCTGCTGGTGCCTTCCCTCAATCCCGACGGCCAGATCATGGTCACCGACTGGTACCGCAAATATCTCGGCACCAAGTACGAAGGCGGCCCGATGCCGTACCTCTACCACCATTACGTCGGTCACGACAACAATCGCGACTGGTTCATGCTCACCCAGATCGAAACCAAGAACGTTTCCCGCATGGTCTATCACCAATGGTTTCCGCAGTTCTGGCTGGATGAGCACCAGATGGGCTACTACGGCCCGCGCATTTACATTCCGCCCAACGCCGATCCTGTCGCCAAGCTGGTCAATCCGCTGGTGCACCGCGGTAACAACCTGATGGGCGCGGCCATGGGCTGGCGTCTTGAAGAAGCCGGAAAATCCGGCGTCATCTTCGGCTACTCGTTCGATGCCTACTGGCCTGGGGGCACTCGCAACACCGGCTGGTGGAAAAACATGTTCGGTGTTCTCACCGAAGTGGCTTCCGCTAATATCGCCACGCCAATCGACGTTTCGTCCACCGAGCTCCAAGGCGGCGAAAAAGGCTTGATCAACTACGAACGGCAAATCAATTTTCCCAACCCGTGGCCCGGCGGCATCTGGCGCCTCCGCGACATCATGGATTACGAGCTGCTCGTTTCCGACGCCGCGCTCGAAACCGTCAGCAAGTATCGCCGCGAACTCCTACGTGGCGTAGCCAGTATGGCTACGCGCGTGGTCGAGTACACCGACGCGCGGGAGTTCTGGCGCATTCCCATCGAGGACCAGCGCGACCCCATCATCGCCACGCGCTTGGCGGCGTTGCTGCTTGAACACGGCGTGGAAGTCCGTCTCTCAGCGGACAAGAAATCTTTTCTGATCGCCACCGCGCAGCCTTACGGGCGTTTCGTAGATGAAATGCTGGGCGTGCAACGCTACCCGGAAGTTAAAACCTCCCCTAACAGCGGAATCCTCGAGCCTTATGATGTTGCGGCGTGGTCTCTCCCGCTCATGATGGGCGTCAAGGCAGAAAAAACCATGCTTTCGCCCAGCGACCGAGATACTGCGACCCTGCTGCAGAGTGTCCCGTGGCCAAAAGGAGGGCTCGCCGGCAAAGCGAAATACTATTCGGTGGTGGACCGGCAGAACAGCGCATTCGCTTTAGCCAACGCTATGCAAAAAGTAGGCAGCGATGTTTACGTGCATTGGCTGCCAAACTCCCAGCCGGCAACGCTGGTGTTTGCCGCGCATCCGCAACTTGCGGCCAACGCCGAGAAATTCCATGTGCTGCTCCAGGCATTGCCGGGAGACCAGCTTCCGATGCAATGCATAGCACTCAAGCCGAGCCGCATTGGTCTCTACAAGTCCTATATTCCCGCGATCGACGAGGGCTGGACCCGCTTCGTGCTCGAACAATACGACTTCCCGGTGAAGAACATCGAGAACAAGGATGTGAAAGCGGGAAATCTCAAGAACGCCTACGACGTGATCATCCTTCCAGATTCTTCGCGCGAAGTCATCGTCGACGGCAAACGCCGCGGCGAAGGTTTTTCCCCGGAATTGCCGCCGGAATACGCTGGCGGCATCGGAAAAGAGGGCTTGCACGCGCTGCACGAGTTTGTCGAAAAGGGCGGCACGCTGATTACGCTGGCGAACGCTTCAGACGTGGTCATCGGCGAGGAATTTAACCTGCCGGTGCGAAACACGCTAGCTGCCGCCGAAGGAAGAAGAACCGCCCAGCCCGCCGATTTCAACGTGCCAGGCTCGCTCTTGCGCGTCTATGTCGATCAGAATCATCCAGTGGGCTACGGTATGCCGTCTGAAGTAGCCGCCTTCGTCGATTCGCCCATCGCTTTTCAAACTTCCGCTCCTCCGCCGGACGTTCAGCGCTCCGTGATTGCCTGGTATCCCGATGACGCCAAAGACATTCTGGTCTCCGGCTATGCACGGGGCGCTGAGCGCCTGCAACGCAAAGCCGCCGCCGTGGCGTTCACGGTAGGCAAAGGGAAAATCGTAATGTTCGGATTCCGCGTCCAACACCGCGCCCAAACCGAAGGTACCTTTCAGTTGCTCTTCAACGCCATCACCTGGGCCGGCCTATAGGGGCGGTTGGCGAATTGGTGGCCATGCGCCGCTTCTTGGCGCAGCGAGATCTGCTCTCTAAGATTTTTCCGCTTCGGCCGTCATTCCTCGCGGAGCAGCATCGCGGGATCGATGGAGACGGCGCGCTGCGCCGGAATCCAGGTGGCCAACAGGCCCAGCGCTGCCATGGCCAGCACAACACCGCCCAATACCAGCGGATCCCGCGGCGTTGCCTGATACACGATCGATGCCAGCACCCGGCTGGCCAGGATTCCCAATACCAATCCCGCCGCCGAACTGAATGCCAGCAGCTTGATCGCGCGTCCCACGGCCGCTTGCAGCACTTCCTTGCGTTGCGCACCCAGGGCCATGCGAATTCCCAGTTCCCGTTTCCGCTTGCTGACCGAGTACGCCGCTACTCCAAAAACGCCCGTGACCGAGAGAATGCCCCCGAGCGCCCCAAGCACCCCCAGCGCCACCGCCGCCATGCGCGAGCCAAACAGGAAAAAATCCATCGCCTGGGGCCACGTTTGCAGGAAAGCTGGCAGGCCCGCATCCAGTTCCAGCAGCTTGCTCCTTATCGCCCCGGCCAATTGCAGTGGATCCTTCTCCGAACGCACCAACAGGAAGCTCTGACTCGACGGTACTTGCACGATGGGCAGGAACATGGCCTCCTGTGGTTCCTCGGTAAGGCTGGTATATTTTCCGTCCCGTACAATGCCGACGATTTCGACTCGCGCGCCACTCCCCATCTTATAGTATCGCCCCACTGCATTCGTCGCTGAACCGATCACCTTGCGCGCGAACGTTTCGTTGATCACCGCCACCCGTGGCGCGTTCTTGTCGTCGTGCCACGTGAAGGCCCTTCCCGCCAACACCGGTATTCCCGCAGCCGCGAAGAACTCCGGCGACACCTGATACATCATCGCCGAGGCTGCTACACTCGCCGGGCGCAGATCCACCGCATCGTCCTTGAAGACCGAAGCCCGCGAACTCCCGCAACCTGCCAGCGGCGGGCAATTCGCCAATCCCACCGCGCTTACCCCTGGAATCGTCTGCATCGCTTCGATCATGTGGCGTTGCATCGCCGGTGCGGCGTCGTCGGAGTACCCCGCCATGGACAAATCCGTATCCGCCAGGGTTACCTGCTTCGGCTCAAACCCGAAGTTGCTGTGCAGCGAGCGCACCAGCCCGCGCACCGCCACCATCGACGCGGTCACCAGCAGTGCGCAAATCGCAATCTGCACTCCAAGCAACACTTCCCGCAGGCTGATGCGCCGTCCCGGCTTCGCCAGCGAACCCGCCTTGACGACTTCATAAGGATTCGTGTGCAGCACTTGGCGGACCGGCGCCGCGCCAAACAAAATGCCGCTCACCATGGCCAGGGCCACTGCCACGGCGTACACATTGAAATCCGGATTCAGCGGCACGTTGGTCGGAAATTGCGGAAAGGGATTCCACTCAACCAGACGTCGCAGCAGGATTGCGCCACCCATGATTCCCAGCGCGCCTCCCGCGGTTGCAATCAGTAAAGCCTCCGTCAAGAGCTGGCGCACAATCCGCGCTGCGCTGGCCCCCAGGGCCAGACGCAGGGCGACTTCCCGCGACCGGTCCGACGCCCGGGCAGCAAACAGGCTGCCCAGGTTGGCGCAGGCCGCCAGCAGAATCAAACCTGCCAGTAGCGTCAGTGCCCCCAAGAATCCTCGTATCGGGCGCCCAAAGGTATCGCCGTAAAGGCCCGCCCGTGCCACCGACACCTTCATCCGCCCGTTCTCGTTCGGATATGTTTTCTGCAGGTACTCGCCGATGCCATTCAGGTCTGCCGATGCCTGCGCCGGAGCGAGTCCGTCCTTCAGGTGGCCGATGGTCTCGAAAACCCACCACCCGCCGCGGACCTTCAGCGTTTCCTCGTCCTCGAAGCTGGCCATGGGCACGAAGAAGTCGGGTGAAAGCAGCAGGAACGTTCCGCGAAACTCGGCCGGCGCCACACCGATAATCGTGAACGCGCGTTTGTTCACTTCCACCGCGCGTCCAACCACACCCCGATCACCCTGAAAATGGCCATGCCAATACGCGTAGCTCAGCACGATATACGGAGCGCTGCCGGAACCGTGCTCGTCCGATGCGTGAAAAAAACGTCCAAGATGCGGCTGCAGGCGCAACACGTCGAAATAGTTTCCGCTCACTTCATAGAGCCACGCCCGTGTCGGATTCTTCCCTGTGTCCAGCCCTACGCGGTTCATGTGATAAACGGCCAAACCATCGAAGCTCCGGTTGCGATCGCGAAAATCGAGATAATTGGGATAGGACTGCGCGCCGCGCGCGCCGTTGCCAAACTGCAGCCCATAGAGGCTCTCGGACTGCGGCACGTTCAGGGGACGCAGCAGGAATGCATTCAGCGCGCTGAATACCACCGCATTTGCGCCGATGGCGGTTGCCAGCGTTAGCACGGCCACCGCGGTGAAACCGGGAGATTTCCGCAACATGCGAATCCCGAAGCGCACATCCCCGACGATCGATTCGAGTGCCGTTCCGCCCGCGGCGTCACGGCTCTCTTCCTGGTATCGCGCTTGACCCCCGAATTCGATTCGCGCTCGGCGTTCCGCTTCCTTCCTCGG
>Ga0207015_1084_pt1 | contig 31810 bp, 27 predicted proteins | sample Alteio_BWMinCont_53_FD_153486 | JGI IMG/M metagenome (GOLD analysis project Ga0207015, IMG submission 153486) | Enriched cells from forest soil in Barre Woods Harvard Forest LTER site, Petersham, Massachusetts, United States -... | ecosystem: Environmental > Terrestrial > Soil > Temperate forest >...
ACGCGCTGCACGCGATGCACGCCGCTTTCATATTTCAGCTTCGAATAAACCTTATTCCCCTGAATCGCGGCTACAATTTCTTTCGTTCCGCCGATCGACGACGCCGAGCTTTCCAGAATTTCCACTTTCCAGTTCTGCGTTTCGGCGTAGCGCGAGTACATGCGGAAAAGTTCGCCCGCAAAAAGCGAAGCTTCATCTCCGCCGGTCCCCGCCCGGATTTCCACGATCACGTTTTTGTCGTCATTGGGATCACGCGGGAGCAACAGGAATTTCAGTTCGCGCTCCACGATTTCGCTGCGTGCTTCGAGCTCGTGCTCTTCATCATGCGCCATTTGCTTCATTTCCGTGTCATCCGTTTCCACCAGCAGTTGCTTGGTGCCTTGCAGTCCTTTCTGAATTTCTTTCCATTCGCGATATTTCGCCACCATCTCCGCCATTTCCGCGTGCGTCTTGGCGAGCTTCTGGAAACGCGCCGAGTCGTTGTGCACTTCGGGCGAGGAAAGCTGTTGCGTCAATTCTTCGTAGCGTGACTCGATGTTATCGAGTTTCTCAAATAGCGTTAAGTTGGCCATGGCCGCGCCTCATAAACAACGGGAATACAAGTTTGCAGATGGAAATCCGGGGAACAGCAGCGCTCCGGTCGGAGCGGGGAGAAAGCGCTAATAAAAGGAAGCGAACATTGCCTTTAATCTGAGTTAAGGATATCCACAATCATCTTCTGAGTCAAACAGCGTCTCTGGAGGAGGCTACCCACCTCCACCAAAACGCTATTTCCGTAGTAATCTCTGGAACATGCGCATCTTCCAAATTTTTGGGATTCTCTCGCTAGTTTCTCTGTGCCTGGTATTCGCGTCACTCACCAGCGCCCAATCCAAGAAAAATCAGCAGCAAATTGCAATAACGCATGTGACAGTCATCAATCCCGGAACATCTTCGGTGCGATCGGATTCCACGGTTGTTATTACCGGCGCTCATATTACCGCCGTTTCCGATTCGGAAAATTTTAAGCTGCCGAGCGGCGCACGTGTCATTGACGGTAGAGGTCGCTACCTAATTCCGGGCCTGTGGGACATGCACGTGCATTCCGCTTTCGGCGACTGGTTCCCCGGTGGTCGCGACATCATTTTGCCGCTCTTCATTGCCAACGGCGTCACTGGGGTTCGCGACATGGGTGGAGACGTCCCCGTCCTCCTAGCCTGGCGCAAGCAACTCGCCGAAGGCGAGATCATTGGTCCGCGCATGATCATCTCTGGTCCCATGCTCGATGGATATCTTCCGGATGGCAAAAGTTTGCGCTTCCCCAGCTCGATCCCAGTTACAACACCGGCAAGCGCGGTCGCCGCGGTCGATTCGCTGAAAGCCCAAGGCGTGGATTTTATCAAGGTGCAATCGGAACTTTCCGACGACGCCTACCACGCGGCAGCCACGGAGGCGCACAAACAAGGCTTGCCGTTCGTCGGCCATGTGCCGGACAGAGTTCGTCTGGAAGAAACCATCGCGGCAGGGCAGAAAAGTATCGAACACTTGATGGGAATCTTCGAAGCCTGCTCCGGGCAGGAAGACAAATTTATCAGCGGCAAAGGTGACTTGAAGCTAATGCTCTCGTCTCACGACGAGCAGAAGTGCAACGCGCTAATTGTCTTGCTTGCGAAAAGCCAAACGTGGCAAGTCCCCACATTAGTCTGGCAGCGCGGCGGCACTTTCCTGGATCAGCGCGATCTGAAACACCAGCCGCTCGACAAATACGTTCCGCCCTACTGGCGCGAGGTAACCTGGCGTCGCTTCACCGACGAGATGATGCCGGACCTTCTGAAAGATCCGCTCGCGCTGCGTCGGGAATATTTTGCGCGCAATTTACAAATGGTGGGAGCCATGCATCGCGCCGGCGTGCCGTTCATGGCCGGCACGGATACCGCTCCGGGCGTTTACATCATGCCGGGATTTAGCTTGCACGACGAACTCGCTAATTTTGTTGAAGCCGGATTCACTCCGATGGAGGCGTTGCAGGTTGCCACCAGCAATCCAGCCAAATTTTTGGAAGCTGAGAGCAGCTTCGGATCCATAGTGCCGGGCAAGACCGCCGATCTCGTTCTGCTCAACGCGAACCCGCTTGAAGATATCCGCAACACGCAAAAGATCACTGCGGTAATTGCAAATGGCCGGTTTTTCGATCGCGCTGCCCTGGATCACATCCTGAAACAGGTCGAAGCTTCCGCAAAGCAACAAAAGTAAAAGCGATCAATCGCGGTCGCCCCTTTTCTGCAATCGCTTCGTGTACTACGATACGACCCTATTCATGACTGCCGGTAACCCAACAACAAAGAATCACGCTGACGAAATGCTCTGGGGCTTCTGGTATCCCGCGCTGCGCAGCGAACAAGTGCGCGGACGCAAGCTTGTGCGCGCAATGCTGCTCGACGTCCCGCTTGTACTCGGCCGCGATTCCGCCGGAAAAGCTTTTGCGCTGCGTGACATTTGCCCTCACCGCGCCTTCCCTCTCTCCTTTGGCCAATGCGACGGCAAAACGGTTGAATGCGCCTACCACGGCTGGCGCTTTGAAGCACATACCGGACAATGCCAGGCCATCCCCTCACTCACCGCAGATTCAAAATTAAAATGCGAGCGCATTTACGCCGGCAGTTTTCCATGCGAAGAGCGCGACGGCTATATCTGGTGCTTCATGAATAACCTCGAAGGTCGAGCGTCGGAAAACCCGCCGCCACCCGCGCCAGAGCTGCCCACATTCAGTCCGAGCTATGAAGTGGCTCATCTTTGGGCTGACTTACCGTGCGGCGTCGATCAAGCCATCATTGGGTTGATGGACCCTGCTCATGGCCCCTTCGTGCATCAAGCCTGGTGGTGGCGCAGCCGCCACAGCATCCGCGAAAAACAAAAACAATTCGAGCCCATACCGAACGGCTTCCGCATGAGCCCGCACGCGCCCTCCGCAAACAGCGCGCCCTATAAAATCCTGAAGCTCCTCACCGGCGAGCCTGCCACCACCATGATCGATTTCGTCCTTCCAAACCAGCGCTTCGAACAGATTCGCGCCGGCCGCTACTGGCTCTCCAGCCGCACGACAGTCACGCCGATTCGCAGCGATCTCTGCCGATTGGATTTCTGCGCCAGCTGGAACATTCTTACTTGGTTCCCGGTTGTTTCCTTCATCATTCACGTTTTCGGACCGCGATTTATTCGCCAGGACACCGAAGTGATCGAAAAGCAAGCGCTAGGATTGAAATACGAGGACCGCATGATGCTGGTCGATGACGCGGACCGCCAAGCGCGCTGGTATTTCGAATTGAAAGCCGCCTATCTGGAATCGCGTCGCACCGGCGCCCCGGTAAAGAATCCGCTGGAAGGCTCAGTTACGCTGCGCTGGCGCTCGTAGAAAAAACGTGTCAGTAAAATCCAAATCCTGTTTAAGAGAGCTTGGGCATTTAGCGAAGTTGTCCAAGTTCGAAGGTCGTTTCCACCCCTTGTTCGTCCGGTGTGTGAACCTTCACGGCTACATCATCGTAAGAATCGATCTTGTCCATGTCGTATCGCAATTCGATAATCGCTCCAGAAATCTGGTAGATGTTCGAAACAGCATCGGAATAAAGCAAATACACTTGTGTCGATTGCGCGGAAATTTCCTTCTTTCCTTGAATCAGCTGTATCTGAAAGTCTCGTTCGAAATTTGGCATGGGCACTCCCGGCGCTGTTGGGTTCCAAGGAGGAGGGCCAGGATACGTATCGGTCAAGTCCACGCCCACTCGGACGATGAACGGAAAATCTTTGCCTGCAAATCCTTTTTCCGCACCTTGAACATCTTTGTTCATATCCGTTTGGCCGAGCTGCACTATCTGCGTATAAGGCGTCTCCACAGTAATCACCGCCACATGTGGTCCGCTTTTCGGCATCGGCAAAGAGTGTTTATAGCGCGCCAGAAATTCGGTGGTTATCTCGTCATTTCGACTTCCCAGCATGTAAGCGGCGCGAATCGAAGTGGAAGAAAGCGGGTATTCGAAAGCAAACGCAGGCAGCGCAACCGCGGCAACAACTAATAACAGGGAGAGCCCGAAACGCTGGGTGGGTTCCATGGTGGCCTCCTGAGGCTACTTACATTGACGTACAGGGACGGTTTCCGGGCGCAACAAGCCTAGCGGGGCATGCTGATCAGGAAAGGATAATGTTCTGCGGCACCCATGAAGAAAAGCATTGGGAAGGAAAGCCAGAAACCGACGCGCGATGCGAGAAAACTCCAGCGTGCTAAACGCCCGGCTTGTGGCGGCATAGGCGTGCCTTGCTCTGCGCTCGCACGTGTCCATTCAATCATCCGCTTCTGCACCCGCCAAACCACGCCCCAGGCATTCAACAACATTAGAAGCCCCAGCCCTCCGCCGACACTTATACAGAGATGCGCGTTCGAAACGTCCGCTCCGCCATTCCGGTCCAGAACCATCCAGGAAGCCGCAATTACGACAATCGAAATCCCAATCGTGCGCACCCAAGGATTATCCAAAATCCCTTCGTGCGGAAGTTGCAGCGGATAGATCAGCGCGTAAGCCACCAGCCAGACCACAACCCACCAGCCGAACCATTTCAATGTGAGCGCCGCGTCTTCCGCGTTGTGCGCATCCACACTAAGCAGATGAAAGTAGTAACGAACGCCCACCACCACCGTGATCATCGCAGACCATCGGAACCAAGCCATCGCGCGCGACATCATCACCGGATAAATTTTGGCGCGTACGGGCGCTTCAAGCTGCTTCATCGTTGAAAAGCCAACCAGATTGAAAAAATAGAGCAGTCCAATCCATATGATTCCGAAAATGAGGTGCAGCCAGCGCAGGACAATAAGTTCGGCCGCACCGCCTCCCACTGGAAACGAAAAATGCGGCGTGAGGAGATGAAGGATCGTTGTAAGCGTCGAGAAACTCACTAAGAACTCCGTCGAGCCAAATTCAGTGGTTACGCTACAGGAAATTCGCGCAGCAAGTCAATCGCGCCCCAGGCTTGAACCTCTCTCTCAACCGCTCAGTCGCCCCAGCGCCCAGCGCGCGTGTTCAGCAATCACTGCGTCATCGTTGTCGGCAAGACGTTCGAGCAAGCCGATCACGCGTTGATGCCCATTCGAACCACGCTCGATGCCGGAATTCCCAAGCGTCACGCACGCATTGCGAACCATCCCCCGCCACTTCGCTCGCTTCACCGCACTCCCGCGAAAAATTGCGCTAAACTCCTCCTGCGTCAACGCCGCGAGCCTTTCCAGTTCTGGCGCAAACAAATATTCTTTCGGTTTTCCGTCGCCACAGTCGCTTTTTGGCGGAAGCCCTCTCGGTTGAAATGCCGCGAGCTGCGTTACCGGTGACTTGCGATTCCACGGACACACATCCTGGCAAATATCGCACCCGATAACCGCGCGTCCCATCGACGGTCGCAGCTTCTCCGGAATCGCTCCACGCAATTCGATCGTTAAGTACGAAACACACCGCGTGGCGTCAAGAACGTAAGGCTCAGGAAACGCCTGCGTGGGACAAGCATCCAAGCACAACCGGCAATTTCCGCAAAGGTCTGGCGCCGGCGGTTCACCAGACGGCACGGAAGGCGCCAGATCCAAAGTCGTAATGATTACACCGAGAAATAGCCAGGATCCAATTCCCTCATTAATTAAACACGTATTCTTGGCCAGCCAGCCAAGCCCCGCGTACTTCGCCGCAATCCGTTCAATGATCGGCCCCGTATCCACGTACGCGCGCGCCTCAAACGGCTGGGCGAATTGCTCGCGCATAGCCGTAATGACAGTCTTGAGTTTTTCACGAAGCACGTCATGATAATCGTCGCCCCACGCATAGCGCGAAATCCACCCGCGCGGCGTATCGTCACCGCCACTAACAGGCACCTCTGTTGAGTAGGGAAGAGCCGAATTGTAATTTACCGCCACCACGATCAAACTTCGTGCCCCATCCAACACCAGACGCGGGTCCGCCCGCCGCGAGTCGCGCAGATAATTCAACTCCCCGGCGTACCCTCGCGCCAACCATTCCGGCAAATGCGACAGCTCGTCAAATTTTCCGTTGGAGGAATCGTTCGGGGGTTTCTGTGAACCCGGTAGCTCTGTTGGAATCGGCGCAATGCCACATAAATCGAACCCAACCACTCGCGCCTGCTCACAAACCCATCGAGTTTTTTCAGCGCTATTCATGGACTAATGTTTCATTATCGGCCCATTAACATACCGCCGGAGAGCGACTTTCATCCATTGGCCTATCCGTCCTGCGACTGCTACAATGCCCGCCATGGCAGATTGGCGCCAAATTCAGGCCCGCATTCGCAAAGCCAAAAATAGTCCAGACGCTCACGCCAAACTCTCCGAGCTTTACCAGCGCACGCGCGATGCCATGGTTGCCTGGGAACTGGCCTTGATCCAGGAAAAAGCTGAGCTCAAAGATGACGCTATAAAGTGGTACACCATCGCCGCCGAACGCTTCCGTCGAGCCGAGTGGAAGAAGAAAGCCGAGGAAGCTTTGACTAGGCTGGGTGTCGTGCTCCCCGTTGCGAACGATATGGCCATGAACGCGGAAGGTAGCGCGGAAGAGCCACGCCTTATTTCTGCTTCAGGGCTCCCTGAAGAAAAAACGGACCCGTTGGCCCTCGGGGAAATTTCCGAGTCGGCTGATGAAGCACAACCATCGAATACCAAAGAGGCCACGCCAGCCGGCACACCTGAATCCGGCGACGCAGAAAAAAAGAAGCGCCGTCGTGGACGCCGCGGCGGCCGAGGACGGCGGCGCAAAGGCGCGGCCCCCGTGTCGGGCCTTCCTTCACAAGCGTTCGCTGACTCGGCGCCATCGCAATCCGCAACGCCGCAACAATCGCGGCCGCCCGCGCAAGCAAGGCAACAATCTTCCAGGGCGCATTCCACTCGAACTGAATCTTTCGAACGCGCGCCGAACCCTTCCGCGCCGCAGCCTAGTTCCTTTGAAACTCCTGAGCCGCGAGCAGAGCAAGCTGCGCCAATGCTCCCATCCGAGCGCACCGCGCACGGACGCGCCGGCGACCCGGCACTGGCCTCGCGCATGTCACATCTCGAATCGATGCTGCGTCGCCTGGTAGCAAGTCCGCTGCATCGTCTCGACACAGAAGAAGCTCCCGCCGGTCCCGGCGTATTTCTCCTCTCCGATTCAGATCAGATCACTTCTTATTATGTGGAAGCCTGCCAGACACTCCGAGTGGGTGTTGGAAACCTGGCCCGTGGTTTGCGTGGCAGTGCCGGCAAATCCACGCGCGGTACCCGCACATCATTCGACAGCGGTCTGAAGACCAAGCTTGCCGAGCATTTGGGAATCACCGAAGCGAAAGTTTCTCAGTATCTGAAGGATCACTGCGTAGTCCGCTGGATTCAACTCGACGACGACGCCCCGCACCTGGCCCATTTCGCCATCGGCGTCTTGCGCACCCCCCTCAACCTCGACTAATTCTAGGGCGCAGCAGATTGATCGCGCAGGAGCAGCGCCAACCCTTGCGTCAATACTAGCGATCGTAGACACATCCGCGATCAACAATCCCCACGGGCGCCGTCCGCGCTTTAGAATGTAAGGTGCAAAGCGAATTGCAGGAATCGCGGACTGCCAATCGTATGCTGCTCCACGCCCAATTTACCTGAAGGCGGACAAGCGTATGCATTCGCCGGTGGTCCCACACACGGCGTAAGCCCAGTTGTACCTGGGGTATAAATAGGTGGGTTTGAGAAGAACGGATTAAACTCAACATCGTTGCTCGGCACGTCAAAGCTCGGATGATTGAAAATATTAAACGCTTGGGCGTCGAATCTCAATCCGAACCGCTCGGTAATCTGGAATTGCTTGAATATGCTGAAATCCCATCGGCTTTGAAACGGACTGCGGAATATATTGCGCCCGCCCGATGCGTAACCGGTCTCATAATAATCGCAGCCGGAAGCGTCGCATGGCGGCACACCATTCGTTCCTGGCGTGAACGGTGCCGGGATGCCGAACGCGGCGGCATTCAGCAACACAGGGGCATTGCTCCCACTACCTGCGGTAACGCCGTGTAGGATTGGGTTTGTCGCGGTAGCACCCACTCCGCCAACAGGAACGATGGGGTTGGTGATTGCGTCTTGGCCACCGCCCCAGAAAATACTGGCAGCTCCTCCGCTGAAATCAATCACGCTGTATGGCTGGCCGCTTTGATAGACCGTGATGCCGTTAACCCCCCATCCGTTCGCGAGTTGTTTTTTGAATCCTGTCGCATCGGCAATGGTCGGAAACTCATAATGGTAACTGACTGTCAAGACGTGCGTACGGTCGAAGTCGGAGTTTGCGTATGACGAGTGCGGGTTGTTAGGGTCGTTGCCGCTGAAAAATAGCCCCAGTCCGCTCTGCTCGTCGAGTGTGTGCGAATAGGTGTACGAACCGGTGACCAACAGTCCGTGGCTGAACCGTTTATTCACGCTGAATTGCAAAGCATTGTAATTGGAGATGCCGACGGATTTGTTGAAATCCGAATTTGGATCGTACCCGAGGAATGGCGCGCGCAGAGCCGCATTGCCCGTACCGAAGCCGTCCACTAGCGTGCTAATTGGCTCCAAATCGGTCGCGTTGTATCCGTAGGAATAGATCTGTTCGTTTGGACCGCCGGCGAGAACTGGGTGCTGCGGAGTGGCGATCACCGCTTGGTTGAATGGGAGCGGGATCAATTCGTGTACGCCGTGATTGCCGACGTATCCCAGGCTAATTACAACGGTATTTATCGGCTGCCATTGGAGATCAAGTGTCCAGTTCTCCGAGTACGGCAACGTATTCTTCGGATCATAGCCCCCGAAAAACAAAGGACCGCAGCCCGTTTGTCCCGTGTTATTGCAGAAGGTTGTGGTGTTCGCGATTAATTGTGCGGCATTCGGCACCAAAGATTGGACAGCAGACAGGTTTTGAGGAGGCGGCGGAGGAGGTGTTGTCCCGAATGGCGTGGCGAAGGTCGCAGCAGCGGGGGAATAAAATGGCACCACGAACGGTTCTTCGACCGTGACACCAAACGGGCCGCTGATTCCGCCGCCAGCCGGCGGAGAGAGTTCCGTGAAAAATTCTCCTCGGTCATAGTAAATTCCAAAGCCCGCGCGGACTACGAAATTCTTCAAAGAGTCAGGGCTGTACACAATTCCGATACGGGGAGCAAAACCCCATTGGCGCCCCGTTAGGGTTGAATCGCTAACACCTTTTGTCCCGAAAGTCTTGTTATTCCCAGCCACAACCAAGCCGATTTCAGGAGGTCCCGAGCAACCGGCGCTTGTGCTGAAACAATCCCCTGCGGCGTTATAAGCATAGTCTTGCGCGTAGAAATTGCTCAGCATGCCATTCTTTTCGTAGAGTGGGCCATCCCAATCCCACCGCAGGCCAACATCCACAGTGAGGTTCTTCAGTATCTTGATATCATCTTGAACGTAGGTACCGACCTGCTTGGCCCGGTAATAGCGGTTGCTCGCGCCATTCAGGACTTGGCTCACATCCTGCCCGCCGCACGACACGCTGGGGTTATTGGGTCCGCATATCTGCCCTTGTAAGAAACCCGGAAAATCGAAAAACGTCACGCGGGCCACTTCATTATTCTTGTTGATGATATTTAGCTGGGTGTAATCGAAGTTAATTCCCGTGGAAATGGTATGTCGGCCATGCACCCAGGTCAGGCTACTGGCCCATTCAAAATTATTTTGGAAGGCACCGGCATTTGCGAAGTTGTTCTCCGGACCAATCGAAAGCGGATTGCCTATATTGAAGTTGCCCTGAAAGCCGGGGTGACCGTCCGCGTCCTTAATATTTATTTGGGGAAAATTCTTGAGCCCGAAAATATTCATATTCACGTCGGCAGGCGTCAAGAATTGGCTCGTCGTCGCAAACGCTCTCTGACGCATAAACCCGAATCGTTGCTCCCAGCTCAAGTTGGGCGTGAGGGTCGTAGTATTGACGAGAGAAATCGTCTGGTTCCCAGCATTTAGAGTCTGAGGGAATCCCAGAAGTGTGCTGTTTCCAAATGGAGTGGTGTTGGGATCGTGCTGAAAGTAATACTTCGCAGTAAAACGATCTTTGGTATTGAAATTGTAATCGATATTTCCGTTTATCTGGTCAGCAACAAACAGGGAGCCGGGACCGTGGATCACCGCATCAGCGCTATTGTTGGATTGCAGAACCGTTGCGTTTGGAGCAGCATCCGGAATGAAAAACGCGCCATTTGGCGCTTTGGCTTGCATGATTGCAAGAGCTTGGGGTGTGATTGAGTTCGGGTCGAAGCACGTAGGTGGGCATGACGGCAGAAAGTCTTTATCTACGACGGTTGCGAGACCCTGAGCGGTGCGGTCGCTCGTAAGGTCCGGCGGGACAGCGACAAAAGACGTCCCCAGAAGTTGATCGGCTACGCGCGCTCCTTGATACGATGCAAAGAAGAACAACTTGTCCTTTTTGATAGGACCGCCGACGTATCCGCCAAACACATTACGGTTCAGATGCGGGCGAGCCTGTTGGCTATTGTTAAAGAACCACTGATTGGCGTCGAAGGCAGAGGATTGGTAATACTCGTAAATCCCGCCGTGATAATCGTTGGTACCTGACTTTGTTTGAAGTGCGATGTGCGCGCCGCTAGTCGCGCCTTGCGATGCATCGTACATCGCGGAATTGACGCTAATTTCCTGAATCGTTTCCGGTGGAGGAGTGGGGAGCGCTTGGCCGATGGCACCGTAAACCGACGTGCTCGTTTGAATTTCCCCGCCCGGATTGCTGCTGCTATTGCCGTTTTCTCCAATGTTTACCGCCACCCGGCTGGACGGAACTTGGCTTGTCGACTTTCCGTTGAATATGTTGTTGGCGTTCATGCCATTCAGGGTGAAACTGTTGCTTGTATCGCGTTGTCCGTTAGCCCAGATCGCTTGATTACCGAAACCGGCGTTACTGCCGGAAGTGTTAAGAAGATCCGCATTGACGCCGGGGCTCAAGATCGCGAGCTGGGTGAAGCTCCCCGTTCCAAGCGGGAGATTTTCGATTATCTGAGTCCCCAGAACGTATCCGGTAGTCGTGTCAGTTTCATTGAGCAAGGGCGTTGCGTTGACAGTGACCTGCGTGGAGACTTCACCCGGCTGCAAACGAACAGCGATCGTCGCAGTGCGATCGCCCTGTACAAGAATTTGGGGATACGACGCCTGCTTGAATCCTTGCTTAGAAAAAGTCACTTCATAAGTCCCGATCGGGAGACCGGCGATGCTGAATGAGCCGTCGCCTTTCGATTCGGCTGTCACTTCCAGGTTCGTTGCAGTGTTACGCGCTTTAATGGAAACACCTTGTACAACGCCCCCGCTGCTATCGGCTACTTCGCCGTCAATCGAACCGAGTGTTTGTTGCGCATAGGAAGGAACTGCCAAGAACGCCAAAAAAATCAGAAACGTCACTGCGTACAGCACCCACTTTTGACTCTTCATCCTACGCCCCCAGGACATATTTCACCCTCGTCGACGCCTTGTAAACCGAATCCGCATCGAGTGTCAAGATGAACTCCAATGGACGACAGTGGAAAATTTCTATTAAACCGAAAGGATTCTGTAGTTTCTATATGTACGGAATAAAAATGAATTCTTAAAACCAGGTTACATCGCTTGCCGAATCCCCTGTCTAAACTGGTCATATAAACTGAGAGCGAACCGCCGATAAATGTAAGACCCACTCCGGAGCGTCTTCCAATTTGCCGCTAAATTGCCCAATAGCGTGGTACGCGGGCTCCCGTTGACTGGGCCCCTCGCGCCATTCAACCCGCGAATTGCGCCTTTGGATGCACCACCCTAGACCTTCCCTTCCATTCCGGGCAAACTTTGGTAGGGTAACAAGTTACGGGTGTGGCTCACTCGTTGGGGTCATAGGGCATCACGGGGTTTCGCCACTTATAAGAATAATCGTGCATCAAAAGGAAAGGTGGAGGATTATGCCGAAAACAGTAGGCAATCAACTTTGGAAATCGTTCGATTGGGCGCTGTGCAAAACAGCGGGGGTAACCTTCGATACGATTCAATTTTTCAATAAGTACCGCCCGAATCCTTCCTTCATTCCCAAGTGGTCTGATAAGCCGATGCTGAAATCATGGGAGAAGTCCAAGCCCACGCTCGGCTGGCCACGCACCACCGACTCACTGTGTCCTTCCTGCGTTCACGAAGCGCGCGAAGCAATCATGAACGGCACGAAAGACTGGACCGACCTCGTCCACGAAAAGGTCGGCGAGATTAAAGCCCAAATCATCGAACGCGACGGCCAAGTTTGGATGGTGAAAGAATGCCCCACCCACGGCAAGTGCGAAGACTTGATGGCCGCCGATTCCAAGTTCCTCGAATGGATCGAAAAGAATTTCCCCGGCCGCGATATTCCCGCTCATAACGACGAAGACATGCATCGCCACGGCTCCAGCACCATTCGCCACGGCCGCGGCTCGGTACTCACCGTTGACCTGACAAACCGCTGCAACATGATGTGCGACCCTTGCTTCATGGATGCCAACCAGGTCGGCTACGTCCACGAACTGAACTGGGAAGAAATTCAGGAAATCCTGGAGAACGCCACCAAGATCAAGCCGCGCCGCCAAATGTCTGTACAGTTTTCCGGCGGCGAACCGACCATGCATCCGCGCTTCCTCGACGCCGTTCGCTTCGCCCGCAAAGTTGGCTACAACAGCGTGCAGGCTGCAACAAACGGAATCGAGTTCGCGAAAAGCAAGGAATTCTGTGCTCAAGCTTTCGAAGCAGGACTGCGTTATGCCTACCTGCAGTTCGATGGCATCGGTAACGATGCCAACAGCCATCGCCAGGTCGGCAATCTGTTCGACGTGAAGCTCCGCGCCATCGAAAACATGCACGCGGCTGGCATCGACATCGTACTGGTCACCACCATCGTCAACAACGTGAACAACGACCAGGTTGGCCCCATCGTGAAGTTCGCCATGGAAAACCCCAAGAAAATCTCCTTCGTTTCGTTCCAACCCGTTTCCTTCACCGGGCGCGACGAAGAAATCACTCCCGAACGTCGCCTGCGCCAGCGCTATACGCTGTCTCACTTAGCGCAGGACGTCAGCAAGCAAGTCGGAAGAATCGAGCCTACTCGCGACTGGTTCCCGATATCGCTAATCAGCCCGTTCTCTGATTTTGCTGACTTGGCACACGGCCCCGATGCCATGTGGGGACAAATGAGCTGCGGTTGCCACCCGAATTGCGGCGTGGGAACTGCGGTGATGATCAACAAGGAAAACAAGGAATGGGCGCCGGTTCCAAAATTCTTGAACGTCCCGGGTCTCGTCACTGATATCAGCAAGGTCACAGACGCTTCGCGCGGCAAGAAATTTTCCGCTTACATGGCCGCCATGGCGCTGCTGAAGAATTATCGTCCGTTCCAGGCCCCGCCAAGTTTGCGTCTCAAGGATCTCTGGAAGAAGTTTGATAAGACTTTCGGTGTACGTGGTCAGGACAAGGCTGAAGAGGTTTACGGTAAAGTCGGTCCGGATCGCACCTTGGACGACTCCATGAAGCGCCGTCAGGATCCCTGGAATTTCCTCTTCCTCGCGGGCATGTGGTTCCAGGATTTGTTCAACTACGACTTCCGCCGCACAGAAATGTGCATCATCCCCTATGCCACGCAACAGGGTGAAATTTCCTTCTGCGCTTACAACACCGGCATCGGCTGGCGCAAAATTATCGAGAACATGTACAAGAATGCGACCGTCGCTCAGTGGTACAAGGAGCACGGCAAGCACGAAATTTTCGCCAAGGGCAAGAAGGTTGACCTCCAGAACTACGAGCACACCCTTCGCATCGACGAAGATGATGCGGCGCGCGTGCGTCACCTGGAGCACGACATTCCTCTGACCGCGGCCGAAGAAGACCGCGCTCGCCGTCGCAAGGCCAACGAGGAAGCTGCCAAGGTTCGCCGTATCTACGAAGAGCTCGTGCTGAAGAAGTCCACCGAAACCGTGGTCCAGATCGGCTCGATTCAGCAGATCCAAATGGCAGTTCCAGGCGCAACCGTCAAGCCGGTACAGATTGTCGGCGCCAATAGCAACGGTCACACCAACGGAAACGGTCACAAGAATGGAAACGCCGCCAATGTCGAAAAGACGAATGCCGAAGAGGCTGCCGTCGCCGGCGACTAAGTTTCTCTAATCCCTGGCAGATTTGCCCAACAGCCCCGGCTCCGGCCGGGGCTGTTTTTTTGCGGATGTGAAATCCTTTCCATTTCGGCTCTGCTTCGCTTCGCCCGAAATCCTCGGCCTCACGGCACGCGCCCGCGGTTGCCAGTAAGCCTTCCCCCAAAATCGTGGCCGAAATCCTAATCACGCTTCAAACGCTGCGAAAATAGCCAAGGCAATAGTTCCGGTTCGCTGAACGCGGCATCCCACACCGCGTGGCCAATTCCGGGGTATTCCGTATACTTCGGCGTCCCTCCCGCCTGTTTCAAAGAAGCCACCCACGCGCGAGCGACCTCCACATTTAGGACTGGATCAGCTTGCCCGTGAAAAATCCACACCGGTACTTTCGCCACACGCGGAATCATCGACGCATCCCCGTACCCGCACAACGCAATGGCACCGGCAAACTTACCCTGGGCCATAGCTAGCATCGACCAAACACCTTCGCCACCCATCGATTGCCCAGCCACGTACACTCGCTCCGGATCGATGCCGTATTCCTTTTCCACCGCGTCAAGAATTTCCAGCGCAAGACGACTTGAAACTGGAGGCGTATTCGCGTGTGGCCGCGCCCACCCCTTCGTGATGTCCACCTGCGGAGCCAGCACAAACGCGTGATACGTGCCCTCATTTTCAGCCGTAGTCCAAACGTGCGAACCGAGGAAATTGCTGCCCGAAATCTGCTTCAGATTATCTGACTCGCGTCCACCCGCGTCGTGCAGCCACAAAACAACCGGATGTTTTTTCGTCGCGTCGTATCCCGGCGGCACAAACAAACGGTACTGCATCGTCTCGCCAGTTGAACTGCGGTACGACCGCGCAAAAAATCCCTCGCCCGGCGATTCTTTTGCTTGCGCCTTCGCGAGGGCTGCCGTCAGAAGTAAAGAAATCGCAGCAAGGACGAAGCCCGATCGAACGAACATGCCTCCAGATTACCTTCTCGCGCGGCATTGCACATCGGAAAGGTTTAAATGTAGCGCCGCGGCCTTCAGCGCGGCAGCTTTTGACGAGTCCGCGCTGACTACAAATTCTGCCTAATGTTAGCCTGTAACCCTTTGAAAAGAGGACGGGTCCCGAAAACTCAACGCGAATATTTCTTGGCGTAATCCGGAGGCTCCAGCCCCGCCTTCAACCGCGGATCAGCAATCGGCGCCGCAGGCACGGTCGAAAGCGGCACCACACCAGCCCAAATCGGCAATTCATAATCTTCTGCGTCATCTTTCGGCGGACCTTTGCGAATCTTCGCGGAAACTTCAGCTAGCGGCAACGCCAGCACAGCCGTAGCCTTCCGCTCAGCTTCCGTCGGCAGCCTCACATCATTCCAGCGCCCCCGTACGATGTGTTCGGTCAACGCTTCCAGCGCCTTAATTTTCTCCTCAGGATCGGTAACCAGCGTCGCGCGCCCCAACACCACCACCGACCGGTAATTCATCGAGTGATGAAACGCCGAGCGCGCCAGCACCAATCCATCCAGCAGCGTCACCGTCACACAAACTTGAACGCCTTCCGCCAGCGTCCGCAACATTCGGCTAGCCGCCGACCCATGGATGTACAGCGTATCTCCCACGCGCGTGTAGCTCGTAGGAATCACGAAAGGCTGCCCGTCCTCCGAAAATCCCACGTGGCAAATCAATCCTTCATCGAGAATCTTAAAAACAGTCTCGGAATCGTAAGCCCCGCGATCGGGCAAACGCTTCACCTGCGTACGTTGCGTTGGCTGGAATCGGCTCATGCAGCCAGCCTAGGCTCAGGTCCAAAACACCACAAGAGCCAATCTGGCCTCCCCCGATGATGTTTAAGAAAGCCAAGGTGGCCTTGCTGGAGGAATTGTAATCGCTAAAGTTTCGATTTGTTCGCTATTCCAAGCCGGTTCGCTGCCGCGGGGGAGAAACTCAGCCGCACGTTATTTCGGCCTCAGCCTCAACCGGAAAATTTACCGAATTCGCGATGAAGCATTTCGCATGAGCTGCATGATGTAATCCCCGCGCCTTCTCAATATCGGCGCCGGGCGCGAGTGTCACCCGAGGATGCAATACCACTCGCACAAAGCGCCCCGATCCGTCCGCCGTTTCTTCCATCACCCCTTCTGCATGATCGACGTAAGACGTCACAACAATCCCCGCATCCGCGCTCAAATGCAGGTACCACAGCTTGTGGCATGCTGACAACGAAACCACCAACAATTCCTCAGGATTCCAACGCGCCGCATCCCCCCGAAAATTAGGATCAGACGAACCGGGTATCGCCGGCTTCTGCGTCCCCGCCGATATCTCATGCCGCCGTTCGTAATCTCGATACCCGGACGTCCCGCTCCCGGTGTTCCCGGTCCATTCCACGCTGACTTTGTAATGATGTGTCTTACCCATTCCTGCCTCCCGCGAAACCGTTCGCCGGCGTAAGAACAGCCGTCAAGCGGACCAGCCCGTCTTCCAACTTGCAAATATTCAATCTAATCGCTCGCGCGATATATTCGGCCACGTCATCGGGAACCTGTCCCCGTTCGCTTTCAGCGTTCTTCTGCAGAATGGCAATTCCGGGCTCCCGATACGGGCAACTTGATGCCCGCAATCAGTCCCACCTTGAAATCCGAAAGTTGTACTGCATCGGTGGTTCTTTACGATCTCGGACTCTGTGTCCCATTGCGCTCATTGATCTGCAGGGACTCGGACCTTCAGGTCCGGCATACGAATGTCGCGCGAAGCGCGTTCCTTTGCGCTGCCGCTCTCGCAGCATGCATTCGCATATGCCGCGCGCGAACAAGTTTGCGACTCAAGCTAACGCTTGCCGCAAATCCTCTATCAAGTCTTCCGCATCTTCCAACCCCACCGAAAGTCGCACAGTTCCCGGTTCCACACTGGCTGCGCGCAATTCCGCGAGCGACATATTGTAGTGAGACGTATAAATCGGCAGCACCACCAAAGAATCAACTCCGCCCAGACTTGCCGCCAGCAAAAAAATGCGCGCGCGATCGCAGAAACGACGCGCCGCCGTCAGACCGCCTTTCAAATCGAACGCCAGCATCGCTCCGAATCCGCGCATCTGCCGCTTCGCCAAACGGTGATCCGGATGCGACGCCAAGCCCGGATAATGCACTCGCGCAACCTTCGGATGTTTTTCCAGGTATTTTGCCAGTGTCATTGCCGTGGCGCACTGCCGCCGCATGCGTACCTCCAGAGTTTTCATCCCGCGGATCAGCAAAAACGCCGCCTCAGGATCCATCGATGCTCCCAGATAAATAATCATGTGCCGGATTTCTTTGATCAACGCCTCTCTGCCCGCCGCCGCGCCTGCAATCACATCTGAATGCCCCGCCAGATATTTTGTCGCGCTGTGCAGCACTAGATCGAACCCCATCTCGATCGGCTTTTGCAGCACCGGGCTCGCAAAGGTATTGTCGATCAGAGAAATCAAATCCCACTCTTTCGCAAACGCCACCGCTTTGTGCAAATCCACCAGCCGCAATGTCGGATTCGTCGGGGTCTCGATGTAAAGCGCCTTGGTGCGCGGATTCACCAGACGCTCGATGCCCGCCAGGTCTGCCTCCACATGCCGCACCGCGATGCCCATGCGCGGGAACATGTCGCGCATCATGCGGTAGGTCCCGCCGTAAACCTGCCGCGTGGCGATCACTTCATCCCCGGCCTTCAACACCGAGAGCAGCGCGCTTGAAATCGCCGCCATTCCCGAAGCGGCTACTACCGCGTCTTCCGCTCCTTCCAACGCCGCAATCTTTTTTTCGGCAATGGTCAGCGTGGGGTTTCCGTAGCGCGTGTAGATGTAAGCTGGGCTCTTCCCCTCGGCCCAGCGCTTCATTTCTTCCGTGCTGGCAAACGTGAAATTCGCCGTGCGCGCAATTTCTACGCCAACGCTCGCGGCCTTGTGGAACTTGTCTTCACCCACGTGGATGGCAAGCGTCGCGTCGCCGCTCACCTTAATGGTCTTCTTGGTTTTCTTCATAGCCTCGCAGGATTGCGCACCTGCCCGTGAAATCGCAAGCGCCAATTTGGTTCACGCGGGGCCGACTGCCTTCGCTCATCGACGCACACAACGCTTGACACACCTCCGCTATTAGTACATAACTGACACAGTCATGAATGACCTAATATTACTCGCGATCCTAGCGGACGGCCCCCAACATGGTTATGCCCTGAAAAAACGCGCCGGTATGGCTTTAGGCCAGCCCGACATGCACAACAACCTCGTGTACCCGTTGCTGCGCCGCTTTGTATCCCAGAAATGGGTTACCCAACGAAAAACCGCCGGTCAGCGCGGACAGACTCGCCAGGTTTATTCCCTCACACCCTTAGGCCGCGTCGCCCTGTCCGATCGACTTCAGCAATTTGACGACGCGTCTTCCGCCGAGGCCTTCCGCCTACGCATTGGTCTCTTCGAATTACTGGCTCTGCCCGCACGCGAGGAAATCCTCGCAGCACGGGGAAAATATCTGAAAGCTCGCGAACAACGGTTAGCTCTTCTAGAAACCGAAATGGATCTCGGCCGCTACGGAGGCGAAGTTACGAAGTTTATGCGCCAACAAATTCGGGCTGAGCTCGCATGGATCTCGCATCTCCGCCGAATGAATCGAGCATGCTGACTTAGAACTTAAAGGAGAGCTGGCATGAGTATTACGCCGCAACAAATCGTTTACGCCTCATGGTTCCTGTTCGGAATCTATTGGCTCGTTTCTGCCTTCAGTGCGAAAAAAACTCAAAAGAGAGAACCCTCTTGGGAGCGTCTCGGCCACATGATCCTAATGGCCGCAGGCTACATTCTTTTATTTCAGCGTAAGGGCAACTGGGGCCTTCTGAATCAGCGCTTCTTGCCCGAGATTCCTTGGATCGCTTGGCTCGGCGCCGCCATCACTTTCACCGGCATCTTATTGGCCATCTGGGCGCGTTGGAATCTGGGACAAAATTGGAGCGCCGCCGTCACCATCAAACAAGGCCATCAAATCATTCGCACGGGACCTTACGCCCACATTCGCCACCCGATCTACACCGGTATGCTCGTCGCCGTAATTGGATCGGCGCTCACAGCGGGCGAATATCGCGGCCTGCTCGCTTTCGCAATCATTCTGTTCGGCTTTTATCAAAAGGCACGCAAGGAAGAAAAATTCCTCGCCGCCAATTTCGGCGAGCCATTTCTGGAGCACAAGCAGCACACTGGCTTTTTTCTTCCGCGTTTTTCATAAAATAGCTGTCCCAACGTACAGGATTGTTGTCCACAAAGGACTTACAGCGGCATTTCACGCCACTTCACATCCGTTTTGCCTTTCATTCGCTGACGGATACGCCGCAAACCTGCCACAATTCCAAAGCATCCACCTCTTTCGTGTCAAGATGAAGGGAATAGAAGTTCCACCTAGTCGTCGTTCCGTACGAGATTCTCAACGAGGGCGCGCCAATGAAGAGAAACATCTCAAAACTTCCACGATTCGCGGCTTTCCTTATCCTTTCGACCTTTTCTCTTGCAGGCTGCTACTTGCTGCAGCCCACAGGCCCCTGTTTCGGAGTCGGCTGCCCCGCCCACACCGTCGGCCAAGATGGCCAGTACAAAAAAGGCCAAGGCCCGAAATCGCAGCAACCTGCGAATGCCCAGAATAAAGATTTGCATCCCGCGAACGCTCAGAGCGGTCCGCAACCCGCGCCAAAAGAAGGCAACTTGTTCACCAACGCCTGGGCCAAAATTACCAGATCACGCTGACGCAGCTTCGCCTTCCTCTTCTCCCGCGTGATGCGGCTTGTGCGCGGCGATCACTTTTTCCGCAATTTCCGTGGGCACAAAATCGTAGTGTGAAAATTCCATGGAGTAGCTTCCGCGTCCCTGCGTCATCGAAATCAATTCGTTCGCGTAGCTCAGCATTTCCGAAAACGGAACCTGCGCCTTCACCACCACGCTGCTTCCGCGCGTTTCGCTCCCGCTGATTTTTCCGCGGCGCCCGCTCAGATGCCCCATCAAGTCGCCTGAATATTGATCCGGGGCATACACTTCCACATGCATGATTGGTTCCAGCAAAGCTGGCCGCGCTTGCTTCATGGCTTCCTTGAATGCCAGCGACCCCGCAATCTTGAACGCCATGTCGCTCGAGTCCACATCGTGATACTTCCCGTCGTAAAGGCTCACGCGAAAATCGGTGACCGGAAATCCCGCCAGAAATCCGCGCTCCGCTGAATCGCGCACCCCTTTTTCCACCGACGGAATCCAGTTCTTCGGAATCGCCCCGCCGAAAACATCGTCCACAAACTCAATTCCCTTCCCCCGCGGAAGCGGTTCCATCTTGATGCGGCATAATCCAAACTGCCCGTGCCCGCCCGTTTGCTTTTTGTGTTTTCCTTCCGCGTCCGCTTTCCCGCGAATCGTTTCGCGGTACGGAACCTTGGGCGGATGTAGCTTCAATTCCACGTGGTAGCGTTTGCGCAATTTCGCCACCACCACCTCGATATGCTGCTGTCCCGCGCCGCTCAGCAAAAATTCCTTCGTTTGCGGGTCGCGCGCAAAACGCAACGCCAGATCCTCCTCCAGAATTTTGTGAATGGCTACACCGATGCGGTCCTCATCCGCGCGCGTCTTCGTTTCCACCGCGAATGTGATGGAAGGTTCCGGAATCCGCGCGGGTGGATAGAAAATCGGCGCACTCTTTTCGCCCATGGTTTCGCCCGTGGTGGTGTCCTTCAGTTTCGCCACCGTGCCCACATCACCGGCATGAAGTTCGGTCACTGCCGTTGCCGTCTTCCCCTGCATCACCTGGACATGCTGCAAACGCTCTTGCGTGCTGCGATTGAAATTCGCCAACGTGGCATCGTTCTTCAACACGCCGGACATAACTTTGAAATAGGTGATGCGACCCGCAAAAGGATCCGCCAGCGTTTTGAAAACGAAAACCGAAAGCGGCTCGGAATCCGCAATCTTGCGCTCCACAGTATCGCCCTTGTGGTCCGGCGTTTTGTGCCCCGCCACTTTCCCGCGCCCCGCCGGCGAGGGTAAAATCTCCGCCATAAAATCCAGAATTGCGTCGCTCCCCACGTTATGTAGCGCCGAACTCAGCAAAATAGGAAAGATTCTCTTGGCCACAACCGCTTCCCGTAGACCTTTTTTCAGGTCGTCAACGGGCAGCGTTCCCTCATCGAAAAATTCCTGCATCAACGCGTCGTCGCCCTCCGCAACCATCTCCACGAGCGCTTCATGCGCCATCTTGGCTTCTTCCGCAAGGTCCGCGGGAATTTCTTCGATCTTCGCTTTCCCGTCGCCATCCAGCGCGTACAAAAGCGCCTTCATCGCGATCAAATCCACCACGCCTTTGAACGACTTCTCCTGCCCGATCGGCAATTGAATGGGTATGGCCCCGCGCCCAAACACCTGTTGCACCGAGCCCAGCGCCCGTTCGAAACTGGCCAGCTCGCGGTCCATCCAGTTCAGCACAAACGCGCGCGGCTGGTCGTACTCCGTCGCGTAATCCCAGACTCTTTCCGTGCACACCTGCACGCCTGCCGCCGCGTCCACCAGAATCAAACAAGCGTCTGTCGCGATCAACGAAGATTTCGTCTCATTGATAAAAGTGGAATAACCCGGCGTATCGAGGAAATTTATTTTCACTTTTTCCGGCTGACCTGGCGCTTGCCATTCCGCAAACGCTAAACCAGTATTGATCGAAATTTTCCGCGCGATTTCTTCTTCATCCCAGTCGGTGACGGTCGACCCCTCCGCCACTTTGCCCAGTCGCGGTGTCATCCCCGCGGTGAACAGCAACGACGAGACGAGCTGGGTTTTGCCCGTGTCGCCGTGGCCTACAATGCCAACGTTTCGTATCCATTCGGTGTTATACGATTTCATAATTCACCTCACATAAAAGGATCCATCTGTGGAAAAAACTTCCGGACAGGCATTTCGTGGCGGATTATTGCGAAGAGCTGTTTCGAGTTGTAAGAAAGGACCAACATCACGGCGCCGTCCCCGACGGCTACGCGCATGACCCTGCGGAACCGGGATGCTAGCACACGCTGCGCTTCGGGTTCAATACCCCGTCCTGCTCAACATACCCCGTCCTGCTCAAAACTCGCTGCTCGGGTGTACAATGTCCCCGTTCCCAGGTCGAACTAGACACTCAACTTCGGTCCGATTTCCTGGAGTTGCGGCAAAAAGGAAACATTTTCGGTTTTGCCTCGTCTTACTTTCAGAGTTTTGTGTTCCCGGCTCTCGCGTCGAAGCAGATGACAAAGCAAAAGGAGAAACCAATGAATCACGAACAAGCAGCCTTTACCGCACACATGTTTACCGACGGCCTCGAACGAGAATATGAGATCACCAGAAAAGTTCTCGCAGCCGTTCCGGAAGGCAAGAAAGACTATCGCCCGGACGCCAATGCCCGCACCGCATTCGCCCTCGCTTCCCATATCGCCAGCTCGGATGTTTGGTTCCTGCACGGCATCGAGAAGGGCGAACTTATCCCCGAGGAGGACAAGCAGTTTCGAAGCGTTGCGGAAATCGTGGCCTATTACGAAAGAGAATTCCCGGCCGCTCTAAAAAGGGTAAAAGCGCTCCCGCCTGAGAAGCTCGCCAAAATTATTCCCGCATTTGGTTTCTTCGAATTGCCCGCAGCGGCCTATCTCGCATTCCTCAACAATCACTGCATCCATCATCGCGGACAGCTCGCCGCCTATCTCCGCCCAATGGGCTCCAAAGTCCCCAACATTTACGGAGGCAGCTTCGACGAACCCATGCAAATGCCCGCCACCGCTAGCTAAAATTCTACTGACGCCTGGGGCGAGCCCCCTCTCGCCCCGGACGTTAGCTTTGGTGTCCCGCCTTAAGATAATCGTTGTAAGAATGTCTCGCCCAACCCAAGTAATGCGGATCCGTGCGATTTGCGTCGTCTACCGCTTTAAGCATCTCAGGAAGCAGTTCGCCGTAATCCGGTGTGCGAAGCCCAATCACCCATCTTCGCGAGATTGCGATCGTCTATTCCTTGCTAAGCTTTCGCCAGAAATTTCCCACTCGCCGTCCGGACTTTTTCCACCATTTGCTCGGCGCTTTCTCCAGGTCTACTCAATTCGTAGAGCATCCGCGTGAGCATCTTCTGCGCGTAGACTGGCCCAATTCCTGGAAGCGCATCTAGTTCGTCCTTTGTCGCTGAATTGATATCAGCTTGTCCGCTTGCGCAACCCCTGAATTCAGCATTGCCACAGGATGGGCCGGAGTCGAATTGAATGAAAAATCTGGACGAGCTGAAGCTGACGCGACCAGCACCAGCAATAAGGCAGCTAGAAGGGGAAGGGCTCGTACGCTCGATCTTGGCTTCATTTATGATCTCCTTTTCGCGAGTTGCCCGATCCTTCTATTAAGCGCTGGGCAACCTTACTCATACCTCAAACACCTCGTTTAAACGGGTGTTTCCCGCACGAAATTAAGGTTTAACCCGTATTCCACACTGATCACCGTCGTGCTCAAATAACGACCGAAAAAGCGTTCTAATTGGTGGCGAAATGAAAAAACGAATATTAATAGTTGACGACCATCCTCAAGTCGTCGATTCGCTCTGCAAGACCTTCAGCGATCACGACTATTTCGAGGTTTGTGGCCAAGCCTCCACCGGTCAGGATGCCGTAGAGAAGGCCCGAATCCTTTATCCGCATCTGGTGATCCTGGATTTAGCCATTCCCGAGATGAACGGCCTGAAGACAGCCAATGCCATATCAAAAATCCTGCCAGATACGCCCATCATTCTCTTCACGCTATACGCCCAGAACATCAAAGACTCCAATATGGATGTCTCTGCCATCACCCGAATTGTTGCAAAAGGCGAGCTGGACACTTTAATGGCAAACGCCGAAGACCTGGTTCCCGCCGCTTAACGCCCGATTCGACTGCTCGCAGGCGTCAAGGGTTTGCGGGTGCCACATCCTTCGTTTTTGTAAAGAGTGCGGGTTTAATTCTCCGCCGCAGAGGTTTCACGGAAGAATCTCGCTATACATGAGCCCAATCAGCGTGTACGGCCACCACTCTTTCTGCTCGTATCTCTCCACGGACTAAGCACCGTATAACGCGGCGTGGCCGTCACATTTTCTTTGCTCGCCGCCAAAAGCTTCCTCCGCATCAACCACTTCACCGCCGCCTGTGCAGAGCTTTTTGAAACTCCAATCGATTCTGCAAGCGCCTGGTAACTGATCTGAACCGCCCCATCTCTCCGCCCCTCTTCCGCAGCCAGCCATAAATACACCAGAAAACTCACCGGTTTCCTGTCGTGTCCCACCAAGTCCCGCATCAACACGTTCGTAACGTAGTCATCGATGTTCGTCATAGCTATACCAATGGTTAGTATAGGAATAGTTGCCTGATTGCAACCCGAATTTCTAAAAGCTATGCTCCGCTCGGGGTCAGAAAGGTTTCAATGTAGCGCCGCGGTCTTCAGCGCGGCGGCCTTTCATAGCGGCGGCATCCCATTCGCTGCCTGCAGATCGCCTCAACAACTTAACGGAGGATTTCTAAAATGATCCGAGGACTAAAATTCGTAAGCATCCCCGTTCGCAATCAAGACGCTTCTCTAAAATTCTTTACAGAAAAACTCGGTTTCAAAGTCGGCACAGATCAGCCATTCAGTGACAAGCAGCGCTGGATCGAACTCTTGATTCCCGGCGCGGAAACCGGCCTCGTCCTTTTCACCCCGGACGGCCACGAAAATCGCATCGGCGATTTTCAGCCAATCTCGTTTTGGTGTGACGACGTTTTCGCCACCGCCAAGATCATGAAGTCGAAAGGCGTGGAGTTTGCCGCCGACCCCAAAACGGAATCCTGGGGAACCTCAGCGATCTTCAAGGATGTCGACGGCAATAAGTTTGTTCTAAGCAGCAAGTAACGGAAAGCCGCACGGTGGTTAGAGGAAGCTGTTGTTTCCAGCGTCAGCAAATTAAGCGTCGCTCGGAAGTTCGCCTTCCGACCTCGCGATCACTGTGCAAGCCAAACAATTTCCAATCACGTTCACTGCCGTCCGGGCCATATCCATCAGCGCATCGATACCCAGAATCACGAAAATCGGCTCGGTCGGCAGATGGAACATCGACGCAGTCGCCATCAATACCACCAGCGTCGCGCGCGGCACTCCCGCCACGCCTTTGCTCGTCAGCATCAATGCAAAAACCATCGAGAGTTGTTGTCCCCACGACATGTGCATCCCCGCCGCCTGTGCCACAAATATCGACGCCACCGCCAAATAAACCGACGACCCCGCCATGTTGAAGCTGTATCCCGCGGGAATAACGAACGCCACAATCCTTCGTGGCACGCCAAACGCTTCCATGTCCTCCATCGCGCGCGGCAGCGCCGCCTCGGAAGTGCTCGTTGCGAACGCAATCGTAGCCGGCTCGGCCACTGCCCGAAGAAATCGTGCCAGCGGAATCCGCGCAAGGATCGCGATGGGAAGCAGCACTACCAAAACGAACGCAATCAGCGCAACGTACCCTGTGAGCAGCAATTTCCCCAGCGGCAGCAAAACACCAATGCCCATGTGTCCCACCGTGTAGGCCACTGCCGCGCCCACGCCAATCGGGGCGAAATACATCACCAGATTCGTGAACGAAAACATCGTCGCGCTCAGCGACTCGCAAAACTTTAACATTGGCTCGCGTTTCGTCTCCGGCAACAACGCCAGCGCAATTCCAAAAAGCAGCGCAAATACCGCAACCTGCAGGATTTGATTCTCAGCAATCGATTTCGCAATATTCTCCGGAAAAATATGCAGCAGAAAATCGTCCCAACGCATCGGTGCCGCATTCTGTGCCAGCGCAACTTCCGGCGTGACTGGCAGCGTCAGCCCTTCGCCTGCGCGGCTGATATCAATCGCTCCCACGCCAATGAAAAGCGCCAGCGTGGTCACAACCTCGAAAAAGATCAGGCTTTTCAGTCCAATGCGTCCAACGCTGCGCAGATTTCCGTGTCCCGCGATCCCCGTTACCAGCACGCCCAATATCAGCGGCGCAACAATCACTTTGATCAAACGCAGAAAGATGTCGCTCAGTACGCGCAAATGTTCAGCGATCTGCGGCCGGTCCAGCCCAATTTCTCCGCCAAGCAACATCGAGAAAAAAATCCAGTAGGTGAGTGACCGCCCCCGCAATCCCGCCGTCGCAATCGCCAGAAGACCAACCCAGCGCAGCACGGTAATCCACAGTTGAGGCCCCAGCACAATCGCCAACCCCGCGCCCAACAGAAACAATAAAACTCCCACAACAGGGACCGCGCGCCAGGCCGCCGAACCTTCTTTGATGGTCAAATCCTTTTTAGCTGTCTCATTCATCTCAATTTTTCTAAACGCAATCGTTCACCGCGGGCGTCATCACATTTCCCCTACGTCATATTCAACCTTCAGCAAATCTTGTTGAGCATCCAACTCATCTGCTAAGGTGGCAACGATGCCACCAATCAAAAATCTGGAATGCCCGCGTTGCGATTCCACTTTCTCCGCCGAGCGCCCGCAAACTCTCTGCACCAAATGCCAAGGCGCGCTTTACGTCCGTTACGATCTTCGCCCGCTCCACGGTCTCGCCGTCCGCGACGCCGCTATACCACAACAAGCAGCCTGCCCCTGGTCCGGCATGTGGCGCTACCACGCCGTCCTTCCCTCCGTTGACCCCGTCACACTAGGAGAAGGCTGGACCCCCATGCTTCGCAGCCGTCGCCATCCCGGAATTTTTCTCAAAGAAGAAGGCGCCAATCCCACCGGCACCTTCAAAGCGCGCGGACTCGCACTCGCCGTCACCATGGCTCGTCATTACGGTCTGAAAAAATTGGTGATCCCTTCTGCTGGAAACGCAGCCGGCGCTCTCGCAGCCTACGCTGCCGCTGCTGGTCTCGAAGCCCACATCTTCATGCCGCAAGACGTCCCCTTCGCCAATTACGTCGAGGCCGTAGCCTATGGTGCCAACGTCACCTTGGTCAACGGCCTAATTTCAGATTGCGGTCGCATGGTCACCGAGCGAAAAGAGAAAGAAGGTTGGTTCGACATCTCCACTTTGAAGGAACCTTTCCGCGTGGAAGGCAAGAAAACCATGGGTTACGAAATCGTGGAACAACTCGGCTGGAAATATCCCGACGCCGTGATTTTCCCCGCAGGCGGTGGCGTAGGGCTGATTGGCATGTGGAAAGCCTTCGCGGAATTGGAAGAACTAGGCTGGGTCGCTCTCGGCCAGCGCCCAAAAATGATCGCTGTGCAATCTTCCGGCTGCGCCCCGGTGGTTCGCGCCTTCGAAAACAAATCCAGCGCAACAGACCCCTGGCAGAACGCTGAAACTTTCGCTGCCGGCTTGCGCGTCCCCAAACCATACGGCGATTACATCATGCTCGAAATCTTGCGCGACTCCGCAGGCATAGCGGTCGCCGTCCCCGATGATCAAATATTAGATTCGCTAAAAGATTGGGCGCGGAATGAAGGAATTTTTCTTTCGCCCGAAGGCGCCGCAGCCACCGCCGCCTACAAAAATCTAATCGCAAGAGGTTCTCTGAAGCCCGAAGACCGCGTCGTAGTATTCAACACTGGCGCCGGCCTGAAATACACCGACGTCACAGCCCAAGCCATGAATATTACTCGGCCAGGTATCCCTGGATAACCACCGTATCGACGTATCAAGTTTCGATTTCTAGATGATTAATTCTTCGGCCAAGCATCAAACAGATTCGTAGCGTCCACCGATCCCAGCCCCGTCGCCAAGTCGTATCCCACCGTTGCTTTGTACGCAGGCTCCGCTTTTGAATCCGACGACGACAACTCCCCGATGATGGACCCGCCTTCCGCGCCAAAGCAGTCGTAAAATTCTCCTCCCGGGCCCTGGCCGCACGGAATGATCATGTCTCCCTGCGTCAGATCGTGAAACACGCAGTCTTTGTTCGGCAGCTCGCCATCCGTACGGCTGGCATTGCACGCCGCAGCGCCTTGCTGTTTGAACTGCGCCGCCGCCAGCGCGTAATAAGCGTAATTAGTGTTTCCCTGCGGGCCATACAATTTCTCGAAACGAGCTTCCGTCTACGGCGCGCGCTTCAACGCGAGCAGCATGTGCTCCATTTGCAGTTCGTCAGCGACAGGCCCGCGATCGCTCCCTGCGTCCATCGTCGAAGCCGGCGTGTTGCCCTCCAGCGTCACCAGCACTCCTTCGTTCACCGGCGCGGTAATCGCGGGTTTTGCATCCTGCGCCAGAGCCGCCGCCGGCCAAACCGCGAGGCACACCAAACAAAGTATCCAGTTATAGAAATTTTCCTTAACGCTAGCCTTTAGCCCGGCGGAAATTCTTTTGCGCATACGCATGTTTGTACCCTCGGTATCCCCGCGGAGGATTCCAAATGTCGTCTCAGTGGTTTCGTTTTAGCGAGAGCTGGGTCGCAGAACGCTGCGCAGCATCGTATGCGCCCAAGCATCTTCGGTCAAGACCGCGAATGGACCGCGAATGGCCTTGTTTTTCAAGCGCACCGCGCTTGCCCCGTTACGAGGTGGAACAGGTTGGGACTACTCTGCACAAAAGCTTCGAATTTATGACCTTTATTGACCATCGCGAACCAGTGTCCGTCGGTCGCGACCATGGTGATTGATTTGGCTTCAGAACGAGCAAGACCCTATTCAGCGTGTAACGGGATTCTTCCATGAGATTGCGAAGGTTGTCTTGGCTATCACTTCGGCAAGCAGCGCGCTGAATTCCTGAAAAACACTCGCCTAGGGACCGCAGTTGGAAAACCGCGAATGTCTCTGCTCGGAAGTCGGGTTGCTGTGTAGCGACTTAGCACTGGCAGTACAAGCGGTATGTGAGTGCAGCAACGGGCGCTGTAAAACTACTTGGGGACCGTAGCTTCCTTTTCCGCTTCAATCTTTACATCCACCTGCGCCCCTGGCTTCAACCCCACCTTCTTCCCCTTTTCATCTTGCAAAGTATTCTCCACCCGAATCTCGCGATAAAGATGGTCGGCGCCTTCCACCGCAATCTGCGCCTTCTCCGGCGCAATCGTGTTGGCAGGTATGATCTTTTCCACTGTTCCCGGAAGCGTCACGGCCGGTTTTTTCGACTCTGTAGCCTCTGGCATTAGCCCTCCTGTACAAACTTTAGGGCAAGGGTCCTTCTAGCCTAAAGAGGTCGAGCAGAGCCGTCAAGCACAAAGGAAACTCGCATCTAATCAAAGTTCAGCAGGTAAGTTTTGGGAAGAGCTCGGTTTTTCGTAGCGCCGGCATCTTGCCGGCTCTTTGCCCTGCCTTTGGACGAGATGTTGTCATCCGACAGAGGCTGCAGTATGGCCGACGAGGGACCTGCTGTTGCCATGCCCTTAATGTACCTCACCTCTAGAGGTGAGGCTAATGCAATCGAGTTCGAGAACCTCAGCCGACACTTCAAAGTTTCCCGAGAAGTCTTCTTCGAACTTTAATCCTTTGTCTTAATTCCTTTCCTTTACGATCTAACCGGAACTCTGCCGTGCACGGACGCCTGAGAGACCTGCTATTGGCGTTATATCTGACGCGAACCTAAATCAGAAGGAGAGGATTTGCGCCGTAGTACTAACCCGTCCACACACAGGTCCTTGAATTCCTTCAAACTGCGTGCTACCGTCGCTCGTGATTAAAATAGAACAGCATCGGACGCTTCTCTCAAACCCAAAAATATCTGTGCCGCTCGAACCTCCCCAGGCTCACTTTTTGCTCCGATCGTCGACGCAAATTCGTACGTGGTCTAGACCAATTCTAACCGGCACAGCGCCACATACAGAATTCACTGCAACTTACTCAAAACAAAGGATGGAAAAATTTCTACTCGGGGCCAGAACAGCTATTAGAGATAAATCAAAAAATCAAGAATTCTTCGGAAACTCGAAATTAAATCGCCAAATTCGGGAATTAAAACGCGCTGTAACTCACAGAAAACAATCAGCCGTGAACTGCTCAAATCGCCAAGAAATTCAAAAACGCTCGCACGCGTTTTTCGTGCCCGCCTATTTGTCTGCATCCTGGCAGGATTTCCCAGAATGAAAATTATCGTCGCGGACAAAATCAGCGAGCGCGGCATCGAGCTCCTCCGGGAATCCGGCTGGCTAGTTGTTCTCCCCCCGGCCGGAGCACTTCCCACCGAGGTCGCCGACGCCGACGGCCTCATCGTCCGCAGCGCCACCCGCGTCACCGCCGAACTCCTCGACAAAGCCGAACGCCTCCGCGTGGTAGGCCGTGCCGGAGTTGGCGTCGATAACGTGGACATGGACGCTGCCACTCACCGCGGCGTTCTGGTCATGAACACTCCCGGAGGCAACGCCGTCAGCGTCGCCGAACACACTTTCGCGCTGATGCTGGCCCTAGCGCGCTCTGTGCCGCAATCCAACGCCGCCATCCAAGCCGGCCGCTGGGAAAAATCTTCCACCGGCATGGAATTGCGCGGCAAGACGCTCGGCCTCGTCGGCCTCGGCCGCGTAGGCACCGAAGTAGCCCGCCGCGCTCGCGCTCTCGAAATGAAAGTTCTGGCTTACGACCCTTACGTCACCCAAGCCGCCGCACGTGAACTCGACGTCGAGCTGATTCCCCTCGAAGATTTGCTCCGACGCTCCGACGTGGTCTCGCTGCACACCGCCCTCAGTCCCGCCACGGAAAAAATAATCAACCCAGAGACTCTTGCAAAAATGAAACGTGGCGCGCGCCTGATCAATTGCGCTCGCGGCGAATTAATCGACGAAGCCGCGCTAGCCGAAGCTTTGCGCGCCGGTCACCTAGCTGGTGCTGCGGTCGACACTTTTGCGCAGGAGCCACCGAAAAATTCTCCCCTCATCGGCTTGCCAAACTTAATCGCCACTCCCCACATCGCCGGCTCCACAGCCGAAGCCCAGGAAGAAGTGGGAACGCTGATCGCGCAGCAAGTTCGCGACTATCTCAGCGAAGGCCTGATTCGCAACGCCGTAAATATGCCCGCACTTTCCGCTGAGCAATACCGCCTCTTGCGCCCTTACCTCGAACTAGGCGAACGACTCGGCGCTCTCGTCGCGCAAGCCGCGCCTTCGGCCAGCTTCAGCCGCATCCGAATTCGTTACGCAGGAGAGCCTGCCGAACTCGGCTCGCACGTAATACGCAGCGCCGTCCTGATCGGCCTGCTGAACAGCGTTCTGGACGAAAAAGTGAATCTGGTGAACGCCTCGCAAGCCGCCGCCGCGCGCGGATTAATCGTGGAAGAAACCACTCGCCGCCGCGAACGCGGCTTTCCCAATACTGTCGAGGTCTCTGCCGCTAATAACGGAGGAGCTGAACTCGCCGTGGAGGGCACCGTGATTCAAGACGGCTCGCCGCGAATTCTGTCGCTCGATGGAATCTCGCTGGAAGCTCCGCTAGAAGGCACTCTGTTGATGACTCGGAACCGTGACGTCCCCGGCGTAATCGGAATGATCGGAACATCACTGGGAAATCTTGGCGTGAATATTGCCACTTTCGCGCTCGGTCGCCGCAGTCCGGTTCACGGCGCCGAAGCCGTCGCGCTCGTACGCCTCGACGGTAAGGTCGATCCTGCAATCCTGAAACACATCCGCGCTATTCCATCCATCACCGAAGCGCGACTCATCCATCTCCCTGAATCACCAATAGATCGGCCGCAGCAACGCAAATAATCGG
>Ga0207015_1082_pt1 | contig 31739 bp, 25 predicted proteins | sample Alteio_BWMinCont_53_FD_153486 | JGI IMG/M metagenome (GOLD analysis project Ga0207015, IMG submission 153486) | Enriched cells from forest soil in Barre Woods Harvard Forest LTER site, Petersham, Massachusetts, United States -... | ecosystem: Environmental > Terrestrial > Soil > Temperate forest >...
AAGTGTTGACGAGCGAAACCAACTACTACTCGGCGGAACTGAACCTTGTCCAGGCGCAGCTCAATGAACGACTAGCGCTCGTCCAGGTCTACCAGGCGCTAGGTGGCGGCTGGCGGGACTGAGGTACTTCTCGGCGGAACTGAACCGGCGCAGACAAAACTCAACGAGCGGCTTGCTACAGTTAAACAACCTCGATAACTCCATTTGCTCCACAGCAGCCGAGCAGCAGGCGACGGGCAAGGCTTGCGAACCCAGGGCGAAATGAATCATCATCTGCTTCGTGGATTCTTGGCAATGATTTGAGGCGCTTTGGATATGAGTACAGAAGCGGAACTTCAGCGTCAAAACGAGCGGTTTGGGTTGCTCCTCAATCTGACGACCAAAATCACGTCGAGCCTGGACCTGCGGGAAGTTTTGCGCGCGGTTGCAGCGAACATACGCGAAGTCGTACACGCGGATGCGGTGGGCGTTTCGTTGCCCGATGCAACGTCGGGAAAATTGAGAGTGTTTGCCATGGATTTCCCGCAAGGCAAAGGGGTAATCAAAGAAGAGCTGGTTGTTACACCAAGCGCCGCCGCTAAAAAAGCGATAGACACCTTGAAACCCGTAGTCATTGGCACGGGGGAACAACACGAACTCTCGCCCGAGGGATATGCGGCGGCGGAAGGCATAAAGGCGGTTTGTTTCATTCCACTTGTAAATCGCGACCGGGTTGTCGGAATTCTGTCGATTTTACGCGCGACAGAGGTTCCGTTTATGCCTGAGGACGTTGATTTCCTCAGCCGGGCATCAGGACAGATAGCCATAGCAATTGAGAATGCCTTAGCGTATCGGGAAATTTCCGAACTGAAGGACAAACTCGCCCAGGAAAAGTTCTATCTCGAAGAAGAATTTCGCAGCGAGATGGGTTTCGAGCAGATCATTGGCAACAGCGCGGCGCTAAAGCACGTTTTGGAGCTAGTTGAAACGGTAGCACCCAGCGATTCTACGGTTCTGCTGCTGGGTGAAACCGGCACCGGAAAGGAGTTGATCGCTCGCGCGATTCACGACCGAAGCCGACGCAAAGAACGCACACTGGTGAAGCTGAACTGCGCAGCTATCCCGACTGGGCTGCTGGAAAGTGAACTGTTTGGCCACGAAAAGGGCGCGTTCACCGGGGCGATAACATCGAAGATTGGCCGACTCGAACTCGCGGATCAAGGCACTCTGTTCCTGGATGAAGTGGGCGACATCCCGATTGAGATTCAGCCGAAGCTGCTGCGGGCTCTGCAGGAACGGGAATTTGAACGTCTCGGCAGCACGCACACGAGGAAGGTGAATGTGCGTTTGGTAGCGGCTACAAATCAGGATCTCGAAAGCATGGTCGCGAATAAGGAATTTCGCAGTGATCTCTACTACAGGCTGAATGTTTTTCCAATCCGCATTCCTCCGCTCAGAGACCGTAGAGACGATATTCCGCTGCTGGTCAGTTATTTCGTCCAAAATTGTGCCAAGGAAATGCAAAAGCGAATCGATACAGTTCCTGTGTCTGTGATGAAGGGGCTGACAACTTGGGACTGGCCCGGCAATATTCGTGAACTCGAGAATTTCATTGAGCGGGCCGTCCTCTTGACGAGAGGCCGCTCGCTTGAGGCTCCTCTCGCGGAACTCCGAAAAACAAGTAAGGTAGACTCTCCAGATCGCTTGCATGAACTCAAGGAAGTTCCTGAAGAAAGAACAGACTCGCGAAGCGTCAAAACGAGCGTTGCTGACGAATACGCAAGAAAGCAGCACAATGAGATCATACAAGCACTCACTGCATGCAAGGGTCGTGTGGGTGGCGCCGATGGTGCTGCCGCTCGCCTGGGAATGAACCGCACAACTCTTCTCTCTCGAATGAAAAAGTTCGGCATATTCGCGAAGCAGTATTCTTGACCCGCAGCCCGCTTGTTTGTCGTAGTCGATAGCGCCAACGGTTTCGACCCTTTCAACTTCTTCAACTCCGACATTTTCGACTTGTGGCAGCGTTCTCCTGAAGATTCACCAACTTTCAATTCACCGGGTTTGGCATTTGTATTGCCCTTGTCATCTGCTGTTGAGAGTTTCGCGGAGGGCGACGATGGTTGCATTCCTCTTGTTCATCGTATTGGTGCTACTGGCATTCTTGGTCGTGACGGGACCGGATAGTTTCGGGCGCCGAAAGTCTCGTCGCTGAAGGATGGGCAATAGGCAGAAGTAAGGAGGTTAAGTCGTGAATCAAAGAGAAATTCGTGTCGGAATCGTCGGTGCAAACGCCAAGTCAAGTTGGGCGAAGGTGTCGCATGTTACAGCGATCAACGGTCTTCACGGCCTGAAGCTCTCTGCCGTAGCAACACGCAACGAGCAGAGTGCACGGGAAGCGGCTAAGGCCTTTGGCGCTGATCGCTGGTTTTCCGATCCCTTCGCAATGATCCGCGATGAGCGGATTGATGTCATAACAATTGCTGTCAAGGTTCCGGAGCACCGCGAACTCGTACTGGCGGCACTGGAAGCCGGTAAAGCGGTCTACTGCGAGACGCCACTCGGACGCACCGTCGCGGAAGCCGAACAAATGGCGAGCGCGGTAGGTTCACTTCACACCGCGATCGGATTGCAGGGTCGTTTGAATCCAGCCGTTCGGCGTGCGGCCCAGTTGGTTTCTTCCGGAAAGATTGGACCGCCGCTAAACGCGAGAATCGTTTCCAGCACCACCGGCTTCGGTCCTGAGATGCCTTCAGTCTATGACTATTTCAATAAGGAATCTTCTGGAGCCAACCTTTTAACCATTAGCGCGGGGCATACGCTCGATGTGGTGGAGGCGATCCTCGGACCGATCCTCGAGGTCGACGCACGTACCGAGATTCGGTGGCCCGCTGTCAAACTGACGGACACTGGAGGTGAGAGTGTGCGTCAAACTGCCGATCAAGTAGGCGTCCTGGGAAAGACCGGTTCTGGCGCCTTATTTACGGCCGACATTCATGGTGGCGTAGCGCACGAGGATGCTCGCTTCAGCTTCGAAATCAGAGGGGCAGACGGATGGCTCAACTTGAGCGGTGGTCACCCGTACGGCTTCCAGTGTGGGGATCTCAAGCTGACGTCAAACGTCGCATTTGTAAGGCCCGAGGAAGCTGCGGTCTCCGGAGGGTTCATGGGTGCGGCGATCAACGTGGGAGAGATCTATGCTTATCTTCTCCGTGATCTGCATGCGGGCGCTTACAACGCACCCGATTTTGAACTCGCACTTCATAATGCCCGACTCATCGAGGCTGTAATCTGCGCCGACAAACTGGGCGAGCGGCAGAAACTTCTTGATCAAATCGAAACCTTCGACGAAGCGAGAGTGACAATACGCTCGTGAGTTTTCGTGCACCTCGGGGCTAATTCACGCTGTCAAGGAGCTATTACACGCGGCGCAATGGTTGTCGACCACTACGGTGAACCAGACGTCTGGCGTGTGAAAGGGCGAGGTAGCGATGTGGAAATTATTTCAACGAAACCAAGCGCTAAGAGGAATGTCGGAAATCAGCGCAGCGGATGTTTTGGTCGCCCTGGAGTCCTTCTGCAGTAATCCCATAATTCTTGATCTGCGGGGGCAAGATGAGGTGGAGAACTATCCGTACATCATTCCCGGAGCACTGCTCACGACGAAAGTGGATGTGTCAGCCCTGATCGGCTGGTTGCCTCCACGGAACTGGGTCGTACTGTGTGCAACCGATAATATCCCGAGAAGCTACTCTCGTCTCCACCTATTGCGCGACGATTTGAGTTTCTGCGTCTTGAGTGGCGGCCTGCGAGCTTGGTGGAGCGCCGGCTTTGCGATGGAGACGATTGATCTCTACGCGGGCGGTTTACGGACCCGAGATTAGCCCACTTTGCACCTAACCGCTGCAGAGCGCGTACCTAGGCGGATACAACCCAACTTGCGTGGGCCAGTGAGCCCAACGTGCGGCCTACTTGTTCGCAGCCTTGCCCGACAGAAGTTCGGCATTTTCAACCCTTTCAACTTCTTCAACTTCGACGTTTTCGACTGCTAGTCGCTTTTTCCTGAAAATTCAGTGCCTTACGATTCTGGACGTTTGGCGCGGAGCTTGCACTAACGCGAACGCTGCACAGAGACAATGTTGAAGATTTCCATTCTCGACAGCCCGAGTCAGCGCCGGTTATTGATAGAAGGAAAGCTCATTGGCCCTTGGACCACTGAGCTCGCGAGTGTCTGGCGGCAGGCGACGGCAGACCTGAACGCTCGTGCGCTCATTATCGACGTGAAGGGGCTTACTGCCATTAGCGAGGACGGAGAGAACGTACTTCTAGAGCTAATGAAAGAAGGAGCCAGCTTCCGCTCTTCCGGTGTGTTCACGAAGCATGTCCTCAAGCGACTAGCCTGCAAGATTCGCCGAGAGGTTTAGTCGGACGGAGATAAAAGGCCAATCAGCATCTGCGAGGAAAAACGATGCCACACAAAAATGGCACTCAGACCATCTCGAATGAAAAGCAGGTTGCTGTCGTGGATCAAAACGCCAGCCCTTTGCAGTCGGATTCGAAATGCGGTAAACAGTCAAAAATCCCCCGCAAGAGAATCCTGGTTATCTCGGCTGGGATAGTACTTGTCTTGGCAGGCGGCTATTTCGCCTGGAATTTCCAGTACGAAGACACTAACGATGCACAAGTCGACGGCCATGTAATGCCGCTGAGCCCTCGAATCAATGGGCAAATCAAGGCCGTGTACGTCGATGAGGGTCAGTTGGTTCATTCTGGCCAAGCGATGATGACCATAGACGATCAGGATTACAAGATCGCGGAAGAACTTGCGCAAGTGAATCTTTCCGAGGCGTTGTTCACAGCTACGAGTTCCCACCAAAACGACAACATACATTTAGCCAACGCCGAGATCGCGCGACGAGAGCTCCAACTTGCCCAAGCAGAGCTGAATCTTAGCTACACTGTAATCTGTTCTCCTGTGACAGGAATTGTCGGCAAGACGAGGGTTGAGGTGGGGCAGAACGTGAATATCGGACAGGAGCTTGTAACCGTTCTGCCGCTCGATGATGTCTGGGTGACCGCCAATTTTAAGGAGACTCAACTGGCCCGCTTGCGCCCCGGCCAGCGCGTCGAGGTCAACGTGGACGCATATGGCCGCAAGTGGAAGGGCCGCATCGCCAATCTGGGTGGCGGAACCGGGTCTGTATTCAGCGTATTGCCCGAGAATTCCACCGGTCATTATGTGAAAGTTGTGCAGCGCGTGCCGGTACGAATCGATTTCGATCGCCCACCGGGTCAAGAGTTCAACGTCGAAGGATTGTTGAAGCCAGGCCTATCGGTCGAACCCAAGGTAAAGGTCCGATGATTACAGATGTGCCCCTTGTATCCGCCAAACCCAACCCAGTTCGCGAATGGTCAGCTACTCAGAACTGATCGGTCAAGTCCCGTTCTAACACGCTTGCCGGACAAGTCTAGTACGTAACTTGTCCGGTATGATGGGATGATAAATTTCAAGGCTGTATAGTTCACAACCCAGGAAAGCCTGTATGTTTTGCCCTGCCTCTCTTCAGATGGAACTTATGAAGCACCATTGGGATACTTTTTCGACCGAACCGCTAACGATTGCGCAGGGTGGAACTGGGGTCATCGTGCCTGGATGTGTTCATTGTCGAAAACTCTTGTACACAGGCAATCAATCCTTGTCACATTTGGCGCTGGATGTTGCTGCCGACAATTCTGGAAAAGTGGGATTCGAAAAATGAGACAGACCTTTGCCCAACGGGGTAAAAATTCCGGCTAGCGGAAACCGGGGAGCCGCTAGCACGCGGAAATTATATCATCGGGCTAGACCGTTTTACAGATCGGGGGCTTTCACAAACTTGTGCGGAACATTTTGTCGTCGCAAGCGTGTTTTTTCTTAACACCCTGTTTCGAACCAGTTTTCATATGGGTGAGTAGGCAACGATTGCTTAGATGGAGAGAAGTTCAAGGTCACGGATTGCCCCCGAGGCCCTGGCTTCCGAGAAGCGCCGCTACTATCAAAAGCGGATAATCGTGAGTTCGAATCTCACCCGCCTATTCATTCTTATAACCAATCGTTAGGTTATGTCAACAAAATGTCTCCGCGTTTTGCAAAAGTCGAAATAGCCTAATATGATTGGGGTATGTACACCCACGAGGTGTGCGTTTCGGTAAGAGCGTGCATGTCGAGCACAGAGTAAGGATGGCGGAATTCAAAAAATGGCTCGAACGGCAAGGTGGATCTCCCGCAGATATGACGCGGAGACGTAAGGTGCGCGAGATCCTAGATATGCCAAACTCTTTTTGACATTTCCAAACCTTGTGAGAGTTACGATCATGGGGCGATATTCTGTTGAAGGAAAACTAGCAAGCACAGCCGGGGATATTCGAAGCGTCCGTCAGTAGCACTGTTTTAGTTTCCGACGATATTCCGGACGGTAATTACATTTTGGAATATTACTGTTTCGGTTCTCATCACGATAAGGTGCGCGTCAAGTTCGGACGGCCACATAACCTATCGCAGCCACGCCGAAGAGAATTATTCCGCAGATAAAACCTTTGAAGTTCAACATGTCTAACCTCCCTTCGATTTCTAGAAACGGGAGCCTTTCGACTCCCCATTCTTTCAGACCTGTTTCAACGCTGCCAGGGCTAGTACTGATTGAAAATATTCTAAGTTTGTTAAGTTCTCGCTTGACTTTGGACTTTCCGCGCGTATATTCCGGTCTGATTGTACGGAATAGGTACGTAGTTTTCGTCTCGATCTGTCCTGTGGGAGACTGGGACGATCGGCCCCCGTAGTCCAATTCGTTTAGCGGCTTCGAGCAGCCGTATAAGTGTGTTTAACCCTTTCGACCAAGTAAACAATTAGGAGGAACCATGCGAAGTAGTTCACGCGCATTTCAACGTTTTTGTGTGCCCAGCCTGCTTCTTTGCCTGGCGCTCGCAGCGCTGGCCAAGGACGGGCGCGACTTCGCCGGGTTTTACGCGCTCGGTAACGTTAGCGAGCAAGGCGATAAGGTTGAGTTCACCATGACGGTACAAGTTTTCAACTATAGCGATCTGGGCGACATCAAAGCGCCGGTCATCGCGCTGTTGGAAGGCGGGTCGCACGCCAAGCTGGGCGAATTCAAGGCGGTAAAGACGATGCCGGCGAAGCATGACGTAGTCGTGAGCGGGAAATTCGCCGTGTCAAAAATGGAATTTCAGAGTTGGACCAAGCACGGCAGCCCGCAGGTTGTCGTGATCTACGAAGATTCTGGGCGCACTCTGCGCCAGCACGTGCAGTTATCGCGGCGTCCGATGTTGCCGCCACCCACAACGGAGTAGTTCGCTGTCTGACCAATTCCATGAAATTGGCGAAAAAGGCAAAATTCGAAGGAGAAAAGTCGATGCGTCCATATCGCATGTTCCTTTTGAGTTTTTTTGCGGTGCTCGTGTTTACGTTCAGCGCGGCGGCGCAGCAGGATCAAATCAACACGGTGGTGGGCGGCGGGCCGAACGACATGCCAGCGCTGGATGCCGACATATATGGAGTGTACCAGGTGGCTGTGGATAGCTCTGGAAATTACTATATTGCCAGCGCACAACAGAATCGCGTTTTCAAGGTGAACAACGCAGGTTTCCTCACCGTAGTAGCGGGGAACGGCTTGAGTGGTTATAGCGGCGATGGCGTTGCCGGTAGCGCGGCCCAAGGCATGTTGAACGGGCCCGAGGGCGTGGCAGTGGATAGTCTCGGCAACGTGTACATCGCGGATACGAACAACTGTGTAATCCGCAAGGTGGACACCACGAACACGATTACAACTGTCGCGGGGATTCAGAGCAGTTGCGGATACGACGGCGATGGCAGCCCCGCTACTTCGTTCTCCTTGTACTATCCGGAGCAGTTGGCAGTAGATTCATCGAATAACGTGTTTATCGCTGATTTCAGTAATAGTCGGATTCGAAAAATCACGGTATCCACGAGCACCATCGGCACGGTGGCTGGGAACGGCGGGAGCTCTGCCTATTGTGGGAATGGCACGGCAGCTACGTCCTGTAGCTTTTCCAACACGCCATCGGTGGCAGTGGACTCCTCCGACGACATCTTTCTCACGGATATCGCCGCGTGCGTGGTTTACGAGGTAGTCAATTCGACGGGCAAGATCAAGACCGTGGCAGGCGATAACGCTCTCGGATGCGGCTACAACGGCGATAACATCTCGGCGACCAGCGCGCAAATAAACCCAAACAACGCTGGCTCCGGTCAACTTGCCGTCAACAGCGCGGGTACGCAAGTTTGGCTCGCAGATAATAATAACTTTGAGTTCCGGCTGATTAATGTACCCGGCAAGATCACTGCCGTGGCAGGACAAGAGGCATGTGGCGGCCGTAGTATCTCGGGCGACGGCGGACCGGCCACCAGTGCTTGTGTCGCTTATTCGATCGGCATTGCGGTAGATAGCGCCGGCGATCTCTTCTTAAGTAACGATATTAATGGTTATAATGGCGACTTTTTTTACCTCTACAACATCAATGTCCGCGAAGTGGTTTGCGACGTGCCAGCCGATACTTGCACGCCTCCGGCGGGAGAAACTGCAGGCGACATCTACACCGTAGCAGGAAATGGCAGCAGCCCCGGCCCTCCCGGCTTCTGCTGCGCCCCCGACGCCACGCCGGTGAATGGCGTTCCCGCGCTGGGCGTGACTCTCTACTATCCAGTTGGTGTGCTCGCGGACTCGTCAGAAAACATTTTTATTTCTGACACGAGCAATCAGTACATTAGGGAGCTTCTGAACTCGACCGGCAACGTCAATCTCTTCGCCGGGGATGGAACGGCCGGCTACGGTGGAGACGGTGGGCCGGCTACCAGCGCCGAGCTCTATTACCCGCAGGGCTTGAGTCGCGACTACGCCGGGAACATCTACTTCGCGGACACCGATAACTGTGTCATCCGAGTCGTAAGTACCGGTGGCGGCATCAACAGCTTTGCCGGAACGCCTCAGTCATGCAGCTACGGCGGCGATGGCGGTCCTGCGACGAGCGCTCAACTCGAGTATCCGTACGACGTGTTTGTGGACAACTACGGCAACATGATCATCGCTGACGCCGGCAGTAATGTTGTGCGCGAAGTCGTCTGCGCTACTTCTCCGACACCCCCTTACTCTTGCACTCCGCCGGCGGGCGAGACGGCGGGCTTCGTATATACCGTAGCCGGAAACCATGCTCAACCGTCCGGTTACAGCGGTGACGGCGGCCCTGCCACAAGTGCTCAATTGAACGGTCCCTACTCCGCCGCAACGGATGCTGCGGGAAATATCTACATCGCCGATTTTTCGAACAATCGAATACGCAAAGTGAACGCTGCAACCAAGATAATCAACACGATTGCGGGCAATGGTAATGGGGGCTTCACCGGAGACGGACCTGCGCTGGTGAACAGCCTGTATAATCCGTACGCCGTTCGCGCTGATGCGAATGGCAACGTATTCATCGCCGATACCGCCAACCAGAGGATTCGATGGGTGGACGGCGGCGGCACGATGACCACTTTTGCGGGCAATGGCACAGCAGCGTTTAGCGGTGATGGCGGACCCGCTACGAGCGCCGAACTCTACGATCCCGATATGTTTTTCGAGGATACTTCCGGTAACTTCTTCATCACCGACACGTACAACTTCCGCATCCGTAAGATCAACGCGTTTGCGGCGGTAGGACGTTCTACCGGCAGCATAGTTTTCGGCGAGCAGCCAAAGGGGACGACCAGCTACCCGTTTGCAGTCACGCTGAGTGGTATTGGGCCTGCCGCGATCGACAGCCTGACCACAAATGGCGACTTCAGCGAGCTGGATGACTGCGTGGGCAGCTTGCCCAACGGCACGAACTGCAGCGTGTCGGTATTCTTCACGCCGGCAGCTTCTGGGGCGCGTTACGGCACGCTCACCGTCAATACCAACGGCTATTTCAGCACCGCAACCACGATTAGCTTGCAAGGAACGGGCACTGGCCTAACGATCACGCCCAGCCCACTGGCGATGGGCAGCACCGTTGTGAACAGTCCTGTCACAAAGTCAATCACAGTGAAGGGTGGCACCACTTACACTTCAGTGACGCTGGAAGGTGATACCACCGACTTCAAAATTGCCACCAACACTTGCACCGGCGTAGTCGCTTCCAGCTGCGCTGTCGGCATCACTTTTGATCCGACATCCACCGGCGCGAAAACAGCTACACTCGTGCTAAAGGACAGCGATCCCACCAGCCCACAAGTGGTTTCAATTACCGGCACGGGAACCAGCCTGGAGTCGCTCACTCCCACGTCGGTAACGTTTGCTAGCCAGCTCTCCAACGCCGTCAGCAAGAACACTAAAATAACGTTCAAGTACACCGGAACCGGAACCCTCTCGTTGACCGGGCTGACGGCCAGCACTAGCTTCACCACTAACACTACCGGGTTGAGTCCCGCGTGCGTCGCCGGAACCACCATGTTGACCCATAATGGAGTTTGCTACTTCAACGTGGCCTTTGCTCCGAACTACGCGCTCGGCACCATCACAGGAAACGTAACGCTTACATTCAACGGCGATCCAAACAATTCCTCATCGGTACTTCCGTTGACCGGAACGAGCACGGAGGTCAGCTTCACTCCTCCAACGCTTGGTTTCGGGACAGTGGCGACTAATAAAACACTGTCGGTGACGGTGAAGAACGTCGGCACCACGCCGCTGGCGTTCAGCGGCACTCCAACCATAACCGGTACGGGTTCGAGTAACTTTGTGCTGCAGCCGTACAGCGGCTCAACGAGCACGTGCCTGAACCCGGCGTTAACTACGCTGGCTCAGAACGCTACCTGCACGTTCACGGTCAAGTTCACCAATGCGGGAGGAACTACAGCCTTTTCCACCTATCTCAATGTTAGCGACAACGGTGGCGCTAGTCCGCAGCTCGTGAAAATGACAGCGACAGACTAAAAACGATTCAGCCCAACACCGAAGGTGGGGAGCCCACGTCGGAGGAAAAAACGAAACCATCGACCTCTATTGGAGCCGTGATCCCGCGTGGCCTGATTCTCGTGGGGATTCTTGTGTGTACCGGAAGCGCTTTGTTTGCGCAAAACACGGTTCAAGTGACGGTCGACGGAAACCAAGGACCCTGGAACCAGAGCCTCAATCCGAAATACGTTTGGGGTGTCAATGACAACGCCGGCCCGACCGTGATAAGCGCTGCCAACGGCATCCCGTTTGTCGCTGGCGACAGTCCCGACCGGCTCTCTGCCGCATGACTCCGAACCCAGCAAGCGACAGGCGAAGCAAGGCTTCCGCACCGGGTTACTTGCCAGTTCCAGAAAGCGAGACGTTTTGATGATTCGTCGTTCCGTTAAGGTCGTTGACCGTTAACGTCGCTGTCCGGCTTCCGGTTGCGGTTGGATCGAATGTCACGCTGATGGTGCAGCTTGTGGCCGGAGCCAGCGGCGAGACGCACATGTTTGTCGGATTGAAGTCTCCGGGATCATTTCCGCTCAGCGCGATGCCAGTGATTGTCAGCGAAGCTGTGGTGCTGTTGTTCTTCACCGTGACCGTCTTCGCAGCGCTGGTGGTACCGACAGTCTGACTCGCGAACGTCAGCGTGCGCGGAGTTACAGTGACGGAAATCACTCCTGTTCCGGATCGTGGAACCTGCTGCGGACTAGTAGAAGCGCTGTCCGTAATCACAAGCGTCGCGCTTTCTGCGCCCGCAGCGGACGGTGCAAACTTCACGCTGATGGTGCAGGTCTTTCCAGCTCCGAGCACGGAAGTACAAGTCGTGGTGTTTGAGAAGTCACCGGCATTAGGACCGGCGTAGGAGATTCCGATACCGGTGAGCGACGTGCTCTGATCGTTTTTGAGCGTAACCGTTCGGGCCGCGCTCGTCGTTCCGACACTTTGACTTGCGAATGCGAGGCTGCCGGGAGTAACCGTCACTGGAGCCACCCCGGTTCCGTTTATGGAAACTGTCTGAGGACTGTCGGACGCGCTATCATCCAGCGTAATCGAAGCGTCCAATGTCCCTGAACTGGCTGGACTGAAAGTTACCGCAAGCGTGCAGCTCTTTTCTGACGCGAGGCTACTCCCGCACGGGTTGGTGAGATTGTAGCTTCCGGGGTCCGCTCCTGTAAGTGAAATGCTCGTGATCGTCAATGTCGTAGAAGAAGTGTTCTTCACGATCACGGATTTGGACGCGCTCGTCGTGCCAACTGCCACATTTCCAAACGCAAGCATCGCAGGCGTTAGCGTCACCGGCAGAATACCTGTTCCCTTGAGTGGAACAGACTGAGAACTGTTAGCAGCATTGTCAGTTATCATGACCGACGCCGTTCGCACGCCTGTCGCAGTCGGCGAAAACGTCACCATAATTTTGCACGTACCGTTCACACCAATTCCCGTGCCGCAAGTATTAGTCTGGCTAAAATCGCTAGGATCGGTTCCGGCCACGGTAATGCTGAAAATAGAAAGAGGGGCGCCCCCAGGGTTTGTTAGCGTGATGGTTTTCTCAACACTTGTCGTCCCGGTGTCCAGCGAATGTGACACTGGTTGGAGATAACTTTACAGCGGGTCCTGTGACCGACAAGCTCAAGCTGAAGGCCGTGCCCCAGCCGTTGGCTCCGCCTCCGTTCGTTGTTCCGTAGAGGTTCCCATCAATGGCTTGGATCAGCCCTGCATATGAATGTTCGCCGTCGGTGCAATTGCTTTGCGAGCAAAAAGTGTAAAGCGTGGTGAGCATGCCGGCAGTAGTGATTTTGAAGATCGTGCCATTAGTGTCGTAACCGAGCCCTTCTTGGTACGTTGTCCCGTATAAGTTCCCGTCGGCGGCCTGAACCAGCCCCGCTGCCGGCTCGCCGCCGTCGGTGCAATTGCTTTGCGAGCAAAAGTTGTAAAGAGTGGTGAGCGTACCACTCGTGGTGATTTTGAAAACCGTGCCACAGCCGCTGCCCCCGCAGCCCGCCGTGTTGGTGCCTCCCTGGTACGTTGTCCCGTATAAGTTCCCGTCGGCGGCTTGAACGAGCGCAGCTTCTGGCAACTTGCCGTCGGTGCAACTGCTCAGAGCGCAAAAGCTGTAGAGAGTGGTCAGGGCACCACTCGTGGTGATTTCAAAGACCGTACCGTTCATACCATTAACCCCGCCATTGTAGGTTGTGCCATAGAGGTGCCCATCGGTGGCCTGGACAAGTCCGCCTTGTGGAAACTCGCCATCCGCGCAAGCACCCTTCGAGCAAAAGCTGTAAAGCGTCGTCAGCGTGCCACCGAGAGTAATTTTGAACACCGTGCCACAGCCGAGAACGCCGCAGTCCGTCGTGTTGGTCCCGCCCCCGGTTGTTGTGCCGTACAAGTTCCCATCGTCGGCGTGAATCAGGCTGGCCTCAGGCCCACGGCCGTCCGTACAATTGCTTTGTGAGCAAAAACTGTAAAGAGTGGTTAACGTGCCACTGGGAGTGATTCTGAAGACCGTGCCATCGCCGTTGGCACCGCCATAGGTCGTTGTCCCATAGAAGTTCCCATCGGTTGCCTGGACCAGACCCGCATACGGAGCCATGCCATCCGTGCAACTGGTTTGGGAGCAAAAGCTATAAAGCACAGTGAGCGTGCCGCTGGGGGTTATTTTGAAAACTGTACCTCCATTGGCCCCGGCCCCGCCCACCCACGTTGTCCCGTAGAGGTTCCCGTCGGTGGCTTGGATCAGCCCCGCGTAGGGATTGGCGCCGTCCGTGACATCGAAACTGTGCAGTGTAGTTAGAGTCTGCGCAGGCATAGCAATCGCGCTGGTTGCACACAGCAGGAGTGCAGCGGAGATTCTCTTGACCCAACTAGGTTTAGACATGTTATTTGCGTCTCTCCGTCGCCCTTCTTCGAGCGTGATTGTGAAATGCCCTCCAGGGTAGCAGTCCTGTGTTTCGCCGCCTATTCCGGAGCCGCGGAGTTTGCGAGCCGTGGAAAAATTAAGCTTGCGCGGCAGGGCGGCGTGAAGGAAAGTTCATTTGTGTGGCTTGGCCGCCAGTGAATGCTTAAGTATTCAAGCAATGGACGCTTGTCGCGACTTCAAGGAGTTATTTTCGAATTAATAAAAGAAAGGTACAGCCCGATGCGCAGTCTTGTCAAGAACTTATGTCCTAAAATCTCCGGTCGCTCTACTTATTGGAAATTACTCGCGGTCAAGGCTGTACGCCAATAGGTTGATAACAGTTAACACCATTGTGCGGTCCTAGATTTTGCTTTTGCCCAGTGCTATTATTTCGTCGCCGCGTCGCCTCCTTCGGTGAGGAATACTCACTGACGGCATGCAATAGCTCTGCGTCAAATTTCTGCGAACGATTGGAGACACTTACACATGGTCATTGGTGTCCGACTGAAGGAATTGCGTGAACTGAAAAAACTGTCACAAGGCGACGTCGAGAAGCGTACAGGTCTGCTTCGCTGCTACATCTCCCGCGTGGAAAACGGACACACAGTTCCGTCTGTGGAAACGCTGGAGAAGATGGCTCGTGCATTGGAAATTCATGTTCCCACCGCACCCCAACGCCAGAAGGCGAGTGCTGCCCACGTTTCGAGAAGTAACAGAACGGTAAATTCCCTTGCGCACTCCATGAATACCAGATGAAATCTTACAGATTTATTACATTATAACTTGACTTTGGGGTTTCTCCACGTATAGTGCCCCCAGACTATCAGTAGTTTTTGCGTTCTTTTCTCTCCCCCGAAGACGAGAACGGTCAACCAGATGTGGTGTCGAAGTGTGTTTGCGCGTTTCGACCTATCTTCAGATCCAGTTTTAGGGACTTAGCAAAGACAAAATTTAGGAGGAACTATGCGACGCAGTTCACGCGCGTTTGAATACATTTGTGTGCCCAGTCTGCTTCTTTGCCTAGCGCTGGCAGCCCTCGCCAATAACTCCCGCAACTTCTCCGGCGTTTACAAAATTCTGAAGGTAACCGAACAGGGCGATAGCGTGGAAGTCCAACTTTCGCTTCGCGTCGTCAATCACAGCGCGCCGGACGTCACAGGCGCCACCATATCCCTCAGAAGCTCGCTGAAACATTCACCCGAACCCACCGAAGCCTGGGAGAAAAACCAGACTCCCTTCAAGGATGTGGAGCTGCACTACAACGAGCACAAAAGAGTGCCGCCGCTTGACGGCACCTTCACCGTTCCCTCTGAAGAATATAAGCAGTGGGCCAAGGGACGTGGGCCTAACTTCGTGATCGATTACAACGACGCATCCGGCAAAGCCCACCACGAAGAAATTGAAGTTTCGCGAAGGCCGTGAAGTCGTATGCGGGAACGCATAGCGCCTCACGGAACGCCATGAAGTACTGACGCAAGAAGTAAGCGGACGAAACACTAAACGGCCAACAGGCCATAGATTTGAACCGGCGCTTGGCGCTGGACAGCGGATAAAAAGAGAGGAACCTAAGATGCGCCACTTGAAACTGATTGTATGCGCTGTAATCATGCTGTTCATTTCGGGAGTAGCGAGCGCACAGCAGGACATCATCAACAATTACGCCGGCGGCGGTCCCAACAACGTTCCGGCGACCTCTGCGCCCGCGGTGTATCCTGCGGGCGTCGCGATTGACGGTTCCGGGAATTTGTATTTCTCTACTGAATACACAAACCAGCATCGCGTGTTTAAAGTAAGCCCGACGGGGACCCTCACGGTGCTGGCGGGCAATGGCTTCCCTGGGTATTCCGGCGACGGAGGTGCAGCTACGCAGGCGCAATTGTACAACCCGCAAGGGCTTGCGGTTGATCACGCGGGTAATGTGTTTATTGCAGATCAAAGCAACTGCGCGGTCCGCGAAGTCAATGCCTCGACTGGAGTCATCACCACGGTCGCGGGCGAGCCCGCTGTAAGCTGCGGCTACAACGCCGATAGTGTGCCGGCGACCAGCTCTTACTTGAATCAGCCCCTTGGTGTGGCAATTGACAAGAACGGCAATCTTTTCATTGCTGACGAAGGCAACCAGCGCATCCGAATGGTGTCCTGTGCAACGGTGACTAGCACTGGCGGAACGTGTAGCCCAAACGCGAGCCAGACGACCGGCGACATATACACTGTCGCTGGCACCGGGACCCCCGTCTTCAATGGTAACGGTGAGCCGGCCACCACCGCCAATCTATACAATCCATACGACGTCACTACGGATGCTGCGGGAAACTTATATATCGCGGACACTTATGACCAGCTAGTACGCCGAGTGGCGTGCGGAACCGGCATTAGCGGCTGCACGCCCCCTTCAGGAGAGACCTCCGGCCACATCTACGGGATAGCCGGCACAGGTGCAACCGTCGGCAATCCCGGCACGTGCGGTTATAACAACGACGGCATCACGGCCGCTTCAGCCGAGCTGTGTTATCCGACTTCGCTGTCTATAGATAATTCTGGCAACCTCTTCATTGCTGACTCCTCCAATTTCCGCATACGCGAAGTGTCTTGCGTGACGACTACCAGCAGTGGCGGAACATGCACAGCCTCCGCAGGCCAGACTGTAGCGAAAATTTACACTGTCGCCGGAAACGGAAGCCCAGGCTATAACGGAGATATGCAGTTAGCCACCTCAGCCGACATCTACTACGTCTACGGGGTGGCCGTGGATTCGGCCGGAGATTTGTTCCTTGCCGACTATAACAACTATCGGATCCGAGAGGTCCCTTGCGACGTAAGCACCCTCACGTGCACACCTCCATCCGGCGATTTAGCGCAAGACATATATACAGTTGCTGGCAACGGAACGTACGCTTTCTTCGGCGAGGGCATCGCTGCCACCGGCTCGATCTTAAATACTCCAACAGGAACCGTTTCGGACTCGCTCGGGAATATCTATATAGCCGACTATCGCAACTGCGTTGTTCGTGAAATCGACGCACTCACGGGCATCATCACCTCCTTTGCAGGAAATTATTCGCTAGGCTGCGGGTACAGCGGCGATGGTGGCCCCGCTACAAGCGCTCAGCTTTACTATCCCTACCATTTGGGGATTGACAGCTCGAATAACGTGTACATCACGGATCCTGGTTATTGCGTAATACGTGAGGTGAGTGGTGGAGACATCAACACCGTCGTTGGGAACGGATCTTGCGGCTACAGTGGAGACGGAGGCGCGGCAACAGGTGCGCAACTAAGTACTCCGTACGGCGTAACCTTCGACGGCAATGGAAATATGTATATCGCTGACTACGGTAATAATCTTATTCGCAAGGTCAGCGGTGGCATTATCACGACCTTTGCAGGTAACTACCTTTTAGGAGCCGGCTTCTCTGGCGACGGAGGTCCGGCGACAAATGCGCAAATCAATGGTCCGAATGACGTGGCCACGGACGCCGCTGGGAATGTATATATCGATGATTACGGAAACACTAGAATCCGCAAAATCGATACGACAGGACGCATCAGCACTTTCGCCGGGAATGGCAGTGTTGGATTTCAAGGCGACGGAGGTCTTGCCGTGGAGACCTCGCTGTACTATCCGCAGTCGGTCGCGGTGGATAGCGCCGGTGACGTTCTGATCGCGGATTACGACAATGAGCGCATCCGCTTGGTCGATGGAGCTGGATACATCCACACCGTGGCCGGAAACGGCACCAACAGCTTCTTTGGCATTGACGTCCTTGCGACAACCGCTGAGATCTCCCAGCCGCAAGGAATAGGCACTGACCCTGCGGGTAACATCTACGTTTCCGATACCGGCAACGACCTCGTCCGCCAAGTGAGTGCTCTTGCCGAACTCAACTCCTCACCGTCGAGTGTCGTGTTCGAGACTCAACAGGTAGGTACGTCCAGTCCGGCGGCGACCGTCACGCTCGCCTCGGCAGGCCCACTAACAATCAGCAGCATCACGCCGAGCGCAAACTTCACCGAGCTGGACGATTGCCCGAGCAGTTTGTCGAATGGAGCGACGTGCACGGTTGACGTGTACTTCGCGCCCACGAGCTCCGGCATCATCAAAGGCACGCTGATCATCGCGGACAACGCTTTCTTCAACAATCCTCTGGTGGTTAGCCTGCAAGGTACAGCAACGGGTCTTATCATCTCGCCAAACCCGCTCGCCTTCGGCGTCGTGATGGACGGCTCGCCTGCCACCCTGAGCGTGACCGTCACGGGCTCCACAATCTATGCGGCCACCTCGGCCACACTCAGCGGCGACACGACTGATTACTCAATCGCAAGCAACACCTGCACCGGAACAAAGTCATCGTGCGCAATCGGCATCACCTTCAACCCAGGAACAGTCGGACTGCATAAAGCCACTCTTGCGATCCATGACAGCGATCCGACCAGCGCGCAGTTGGTACCGATCACCGGGTCGGGCTGCGTTTCAGGCTGCAGCTCGGCTTATGAGACGTTTACTCCGAGCTCCATCACTTTTCCGGCCGAGACAATAAAACTCACCTCCGCGGCTACCAAAGTCACGTTCAATAACAACAACACCAATTCGCTGACGATTACGAAACCTGTGGCAACTGCCGGCTTTAAACTCAATACCACAGGCCTTACTGGTTCGGTTTGCAGCATTACAGCATCGACGGTGGTAGCAGCGGGCGGGTCATGCTCTTTCAATGTGACCTTTTCGCCGACGGTCAGCGGCACTACATCCGGAACGGTCAAAACCACATTCCCGAACGATGGGCACGGGAACACTTCTCTCAGTCTGCCCGTTTCCGGAGTCGGTGTGCCGGTATCATTCACTCCGAATCCGATTGCATTTAAACCTCAACTCCTGAACACGGCGAGCACAAACACGAAGGTCACGTTCAAGAACGTCGGAACCGTGACATTAACGTTGACCGGCCTGACGCCGTCGCCGTCGAACTACACCATCAACTACACGGGCATCAACAGCGGCGGATGCAACACCGTCACGACGCTCGCGGCCAATGCAATGTGTACGTTCAACGTGGCCTTCAATCCCGGAGCGACGCTTGGATCAATACCCGGGACCGTCACCGCGAGCTTCATGGGCGATCCCAACGGAGTCACACAGGATGTTGTGAACGTGACCGGAATCGGCACTGCGGTGAAGCTCACCGGAGGGCTGGCTTTTGGCACGGTGACGGGTGGCACATCGAAGATTCTATCGGTGACAGTCACTAACGAAGGAAGCACGGCAGTCACCTTCAGCACTCCGACAATCACGGGTACCGCAGCTGCCCAATACAGCGTGGTTGCTTACACCACCGGACCCCCGGCTTACAGCACCTGCTTGAATCCAGGGTTGATGCTCGCGCAGAATGCAACCTGCACAGTTTCCGTGCAGTTCAATTCACCGGCAGGTAGCGGTGGGGCGGCTAATCCGGCTGATCTGAATATCTTCGACAGCGACCCGGCGAGTCCGCAAGTTGTGGTGGCTTCCGGCAAAGACTAAAAACGATTCAACCCAACACAGAAGGCGGGGAGCGCAGCCCAGGCTCCCCGCCGTTTTCTTTTTCAAGATCGGTGGGCCAGAGAAAAAGTCACGGTGCCAGCCTCCAGAGCCCGGAGGGATGCGGCCTGAAGGGGCAAAACCTGCCTTAGCCTTCGTGAACGCTGGCCGCTAACTTTAGCTGGCTACCTTCCTCAATTTTATTCTTGCGGATTCAGAAAGTTACCGCTTTCTGACATAGCCCCAGCCGTCTGAGTTGCTTATCAAACACGTAAGTCATTTATCTCAAGCAGCTTACATACCATCATGCCGTAGGAGGGACCCTTTTCGGAAGACCCTGTTTCGGCCCGCGTTTAAAACGGTGCCCTATAGGAAACCTCTTTTAGAAGAGCGAAACAACGTGCGAGATGGTTCCGGCGAGGTAATGCATGCCCCAAACCGAACCTCTTCTTGGAGGAAGACCCGATGGCGTTCATTGTGTGGTCGCTTGAGACCGAAATTAAGTCATGCCCAATAGGAAACCGCTTTTAGAGGAGCGAAACAACGACTATGGCGTGCACGCGGTTCTGGACACGGAGTTGGTGCCGTAAAAAGCCCATGCGGGGCCGTTTGCCGAGGCTCCGGAACTGGAAAGTGTCATGCCGTACGGGAAACATCTCTTGGCGAAGCCGTGAGCTTTTTAGAGTCAGGAACCAAATAAGAAGAAACGGCAGTATCACTTTCGGGAAATACAAAACTCAAGTTATTCAGGAGCACTATGACTGAAAAAAAAGAAACGGAAAAGAACATCGTTTCCGCATTAGGGTACAAACCTCAGAATGCAACAATACCTTTACTTTGTAGCATTACTAGAAGACCTGGCTGAACGCCTTGGCTGATGCCGCAGACGCTTCAGAATCGCTTGGGTTGACGTAGGCGAGCGTGCTGTCGAACGAACGGTGCCCAAGGTGCTGTCTAATCAAGAATGCGTTCGCGCCCTGCTGCACCATCAACATGGCCGCAGTGTGTTTCATGACGTGAGGATGCTGTAAGGTCTCGCGGAGCCCTGCCTTCCGAGCTATAGCTTTGAAGAGCTTGTAGACTGTCACGCGGTTCAATTTCGTGCTCTTCTGCGAGTTGAAAACAAAGTTGTCGGAATCAGGCTCCCGCACGTCGAGCCAAGCTTTCAGTACGGCAGCTTCGTTAAACAGGCCGTTCCCTTTCACTTTGAGCAAGTTTTGGGTCGATTCTAGCGAGCCCTTCAATCGGGCGATATGAATCTGCTCCGTTTTGAAGTTGATGTCCGTAAGGCGCAGATTGGCTATTTCGGACGCTCTCGCACCGTGCGCCACCGCGAATAGGAACATGGCGTGTTCACGCGGGCCGTGTTCCTTCGCAGTCTTTAGGAAATGCTCCAACTGCTCGCTCGAAAGGTAGGAGATGCGGCTTCGGACTTGCTTCGTCCGCCGTTTCGGCATCCTTATCAGATTGCGGGCGACCGATGGTGTCATTTTAGCTCCTCTCATAGAATGCATCGTATCATAGTAATGTAGCATTGTAAAAAGAAGAATGGACGTTAATCGGGCATAAATTATCCAACGATTCGCAGCTTCGCTTACAAGTGTTCGGTCCTTTGAATTGGCTTTTGCGTTTGCTGTCAGCGCGTCCGTTCCGATCTCATGTCTGCTTCGCGCTCATCTTTAAACCTCTAGGGGAGTAAGAGTTGACCGAGGGGCTCCACCCCAAAGCCTTTTCCTGGAGCGCGGGGGGTGACGCGACTTTCAACGCGAAAAAATTCCAGGACTGTTCAGAACACTCGTCGTTAAAGAATTGCACCAGCTCGGCACCCAATAAAAAAATTAACACAAAACGCGATACAAACAATCGGATCGAAAAATAATAGGAAGTAATACTCAGCTGTAGGTTTTTACGTATCTATGGCTACTGCAATGGGTTTAATGTCGTGATATCCATTAGCTTTCTTCACCGCGTCGTCTAACGTTTGCTGTCTTGCCTCTACCCACGCCGAATAGTGTTTGATAACGATCTGCTCAGTATTGCCCAGCAAGGCGGCCACTGTACCGGCCGGGGTTCCCTGCTTAAGTAGCTCAACCGCAAAGGTGTGACGAAAACGATGCGGGTGGGCATTTTTAACTTTTGCTTTATCAAATACCAGCTTAATTCGACGAGTGCGCCACAGATCCGTTATGGATGCCAGCTTTGATTGTCCATTCCAGAAAAAATAATCGGTATTCTGTTTTCGAATCGTCTTGAGCGCAGTCGCTACAACCTTAGGCAACAACACCTTCACGGGGATGCCGGTTTTCTCTGTCCTCAGAATCAAATGATCGCCTTGCAAACTATCCACTGGAAGCTTACAAACATCGCTAATCCGCAAACCTGAGAAGCGCATCGTAAGAACGAAAGTATAAACTTCCGGTCCTGACTTACTCGCGGTTTCGAGAATTGCTTCCATCTCATCGGCTGTGAACGGTATTTGTTGAGTCCTTTCAACCTTGACGCGTCCCAATTGAAGCGCGGGGTTTTCCTCGATCCATCCCTGGGCCACTGCAAATTTGAAAACACCGCGTAGTCGTTCCTGCTTCTTCGATTTCGACAGCGGTTTGTCTTTCCAGCTGGTTCGAAAATCTTGGATTACAGGCAGATCCAGTTCCGCTACAAACCCTATCCCCTTCGCCTGAGAAAATGCCAAGAGTTGTTTGAAAAGGAGGTTATATTTCCTAAGCGTCTCTTCGCTTATATTTTCAGTTCGTGCATTTTGCACAAATTTGTCTCGCCACACCTCGATCGTCGTTCTCTTCCCCCGTTCCGACAGTGTCACTTTCGGAAGTTTGCCCGTAAGTTCCATTTCACGTCGGACATCTTCGGCTCTAGTCCAATCGCGCAGTTTCAATGGCTCTCGGATATAACTTCCAGCGTCTGTCGTCCCTCTAACCCAAATGGGACAAGGACGACGCCTATTTACACACTGCTTCGAATCCTTCGAGGAACATTTCGCAGAATTATGACGTCGATAAATTTCGAGAGCCATTAGGAAATTCTTCGGGCTACGCGTCGAGCTACATCAGGCGGGATTCGAAAAGTGACATATTTCCGTTTGCGCTTCTTACCGGCATTTTCGTCCCTCAGCTTCAATACTCCGGGTTCCTCCTTAAAAAGTTCCCGGATCTTGTCTGAGGAAAGAGCCCATTCTTGAGCGAGTTCCGCTACCGTGTAATTGTCGCCGGCTGCACGTTGGCGTTGAGCGTTGGAGGACGCTGGAAATGACTTGCGGGCTTCTCGATCGACAACGGCTTCACGTGTCGGCCTTGCGCCGAGCAACTCCGTACCGTCGAAACGGATGTCAGCACGCGTCCAAAGAAGCGGTTCGACAGTGCTGGAGTTCTTTCTTTGTGGGTCTCTTACTCGCTTCATCCGTACAATTTATGTACAATTCTTGTCTATTGTCAATACAATTCGATTATTATTGGGGATTTAGTGGAGGCGCGGGTGGGAATCGAACCCACGTATAAAGGTTTTGCAGACCTCTCCCTTACCACTTGGGTACCGCGCCCTGGAATGAAGTATAGCGAAAGTTGGGCTTCGTTTCAGCCCGGAAAGCCATTGCCGCGGCCAATTCGCTCGCGACCGATTTGCCGCGTAGGCGCGTTCGCGTTGGATTGAAGTTGGGCGTCACCGTTTTTCGCTTTTATTTTTCTTATTTTATGTGGAGTTCGTAGGGGAGGCGGGCTTGCACCGGCTCCATCAATCCCAGAATGTGACGCAGAGTGGCTTCCAGGGATTCCGATTGGCGCATCTGCTCTTTTTGCTTCTCGAAGAGTTGTTGGAAGAATGTTTTTTCTTCGGGGAGGCGGACGATGCGTACGGAATCGTTCGCGGGAATGTGCGCGAGTTGCTTAGCTACTTCTATGGCGCGATCGGCGCCGCCTAATTCATCCACCAAACCCAAGTCTTTGGCTTGAGAGCCGGACCAAACGCGGCCTTTCCCGATTTTGTCCACGGCTTCCGGGGACATTTTGCGGCCCGCGGCAACACCCTTTACGAAGGCGTCATAGGTTTCGTGCATGGAGCGTTCGATATAGGCCTGCTGCGCGGGCGTGAAATCCTGCTGAGCGGAAAATAGCGTGGCGTTGTCGCTAGTGGCCACGTAATCGGTGCTGATGCCCAATAAATTGAAAAGACCGGAGACGTTCATCTTTCCGATGAGAACGCCGATGGATCCGGTGATGGTATTGGGGTCAGCGACAATTTTGTCGGCGGGCGACGCGATCCAATAACCCCCGGATGCCGCGACGTCAGACATCGATACGACTATCGGTTTCACTGCGTGGGCGAGTTCCACTTCCCTTCTAATCACTTCGCTGGCAACCACCGAGCCACCGCCGGAATCGACGCGGAGGACGATGGCTTTGATGCTGGAGTCCTGGCGCGCTTTGCGAATATCCGAAGCCACCGAATCGCCGCCCATGATGAATCCTCCGGCAGCGGTGGTTCCGGAATCACCCGAAACAATCAGGCCGGTGGCGTGGACGACGGCGATTTTATTCAGCCCGAAATTGGGAGGGGTTGGGGTCGAGCGATACTGATTCAGCGAAACGGGATTCCAATCGCCGGAGCGATGTTTGAAAAAGTCCTGAACCTGGTCCCAATAGGCCATGCGATCGACGATCTTGGCTTGCACCGCCTCGCTGCCCGAAAGCGGGGCGCGATTAATGATTGATTCAAATTGCTCGCGCGTCAACCCGCGGCCTTTGGAAGCGTCGCCGAGATATTGTTCGTAAACGCTGCGCAGCAGGGATTCCACTTCTTCTTTGTGAGCGGGCGTGAACTTCTTTTCGGTGAAAGTATTGGTGGCCGTTTTGTAATCAGCGATGTGGTAGAACTCGGGAACGACTTTCAGCTTGTCCAGCGTGCCGCGAAAAAACACAGCTTCGGCCATCATGCCTCGAACACTTACAGGCGCAGTGGGAACCAACCAGATTTCCCTGCAGGCGCTAGCGAGATAATATTCCGGGTTTTGAATGCCGTCATAGCCCAGGTAGCAGATGCTCGGCTTGCCGCTATCGCGAAATCTAAGAAGGTGTGCGCGGATTTCTTCGAGTTTGCCCCAGCCGGTTTCAAGGGGTGCGATACGAACGACCAAGCCGGTGATTTTCGGGTCGGTGCGAGCTTGGTCTAGCGCGTCTAGGTAGTCATGGAGCACGGGAACGGTGCCGTTGAAGGCGCTGAAGAAATCGGGGGCGCGCTGCTCTTCGATCTGGCCGCTCGCGTCGATCACCAGGACTGAGTTGGAGGCGATGCGTAGGCCTGGTTTGGAAAAGGCAGACCAGAACATTAGGACGACCAAAAATATAAGGACCAGGATGATTACGATTGCTCGACGCTTGCCCCAGGTCATCGTCATTCACCTCTTCCCCGCGCGTGTGCTGGAAACTTTGGACTCGCAGGCTGACCGCACTGAGTCCACAGTAGCACTGGGGAGCGGAAAATTCCAATTGCCGGCGAGGGGTGTGTTCAGCGGAACGGTGTCCCGTTCCGCGCGTCCGGCATTAGAAATGGGGAAAACCGAAAAATCCTAATGTGTGTTCTGGCCGCGGTTAGAAATTTTTCCGTCGTTTGTTTTCTGTAGGTTACGCCTGTTTCTGCTTGTGGTGCGGTGCCGGTTAGAAGTGGTCTAGACCACTTGGAAATTCGTGCGGAGACGCGAGCGAAACTTGAGAATTGTTGCTACCTCGTTTGGTTGGAAGTTCGTGATTAGAGCGGCGCCGCTAGAACTGCCAAGGGGTTGGCCTGGAGTATCCAATAGCCCCCCCAAATGCTGGATCTACATGATTCCCGGTATGCCTCAAAATGAGGAAAGTCTCCTCAACAGCCACTTTATTTTCCGCGAAGTCTCCGGCGTTTTCAGATCATCGGCTAAGTGCCTACCGCAGCAGGCCTTGTGGCCGAGAGGGCGGTCGCGGCAACGTCTTGCGGGAGTTCTTGCCGGAACCGGCGTGAGACGGGGTATCTTTTTCCCGTCATTTGTAACAAGATTGTTATAACGAAAATTACTACTTGCGTAAGTGCCTCCACAGGTGTATCAAGCCAGTTCTGCAACTCTCAGACGTAATAGACCGCAGCCCAGACGGTTAGCGGGGCATCAGAATGGGAAGTATAGCCAAAGTCTTCATATTGTGTGTAAACCGCTTGTTGCGGGAGTCAATCGCGAGGATTTTAACTAAGCGGACGGATTTTGAGATTGTTACAGCGCAAGTGGATCGTTCCACGTCTTGCGAGCAAGTCCGCGATGCCGGCGCGGACGTCCTTGTCCTCGACTCGTTAGACTTTCTGCTCGATAGCTTTGGATCGCCATCCGCAGCTGGCAGACATGACCAGTCTGTCAAGAGCGTGCTCATCGCCATGACAGATGATCGGGGATCCTTCCTGACGGCGGTACGACGAGGTGCGCGGGGTTACGTCCTGCAAAATGCCTCCGCCGCAGATGTTGTATCGGCGGTCCGGACGGTCGCGGAGGGACACGCCGCATGCCCACCTCACTACACGGGAGTTCTCTTTGACTATGTGGCGACGCAGATCGTGGAGTTCCCGAATAACCAGAAGCACGCGCAATGGGGATTGACACGACGCGAACAACAGCTCATCCCCTTGATTGGTCGCGGTCTTAGCAATAAAGAAATCGCAAGTCACTTCAATCTTTCCGAGCAAACGGTGAAAAATCACATTCACCGGATCCTACGAAAAGTGGGTGTAGTGGATCGGTTAAGCATATCCGAGGTTTTTCAGAATAAAGGTATTGCCTCAATTACTACGCACCCCGGCCATTCGGCATAACCCAAACTACCGCCCGGAATCGAACATACGGTTAACCGCACCAACGCTGACGGTGCGGTTACCACAGGATTTCAGCAGAACTACGGCGACGAAGCAGGCGGGTAAATCACAAGCGGGATATGCGAATCATGGCCGATTACAACGTCCTCGACAATTTTTCAGCGGCAAGGAGCGACGTCGCCCCTTCCCGAATCCTCGATCTCCCTGCATCATGCGAACGGCGAAAAAAGGCTCTTCTTCTTTTCAGTCCGATGAACTAGCGGATGCTACTTTTGCGGCAGCGGCCCCGTTGCCTGGCGCTGCGCGTCGAACAGAAGATCGGTGACCATTCATGGCTCGCAGTACCGCCCCAGAAAGCGCGCTCCGAAATTCGCAACTCAGTAGGTTACAGTCCACGAGCAGCGGACTCTCAACGCCTTTGCGCAGCAAAGAAAAGTGCCCCAATCGATGATGCGAGTCGGTGTTCAGTTCCAATCTCAATTCCCAGACGGATTCGCCCGTTCCCGCATCATCCCAGAACAACTGTAATTCACCGTCTGCCGTCCTTTGCATCGGAGAGAATGGAGTTCCTGAAAATGTCTCACCCAGGTTGCGTCCCAGACGGAATCCGTCGAATCCGATCGAATGCAGAGTGTTCCGGAGAATCGCGCACATCCTGACGAAATCCGTGCAAGAATTCAGAGCTTCAACGGCACGTCGCACTTCAACATTGTTGGCGATGGCATGCTTCCGCTCGGCTGTTCTGCGCAAAACGTCCTGTAACTCCGAAAACTCAACATATCCAAGATATTGCACCCCGAGAACGATGCCGATCCCTATTACCGCGAGGACCACCGCGATCATCGCAGCGTCGTGCAAAAGCACAAGACTCAAGAGTGCAAAACATGATGTGACGCAATAGAGCACCAGCACGGCGCCCCGCTGCGACAGGCCGCGCTTCAAAAGCTTGTGGTGAATATGATCGCGATCCCCTCGGAACAAAGGTTTGCCGCTCAGAAAGCGGCGTGAGATTGCGAGGGCAACGTCGAGGATTGGAAAACCAAAGGCAATCACAGGGATTGCTACCGCAATCATCGTCGGTGCTTTTTCTGATCCGGCGAGGGCAAGGGCAGCCAGCATAAAGCCAATAAACATGCTGCCGGAATCGCCCAGGAAAATGGATGCGGGATGAAAATTGAAGCGCAAGAAGCCGAGTATGGCACCAGCAAGCGCAATCGCAAGTAAAGTCACCATCGCGTTCGGCGTCAGAAGCGATGTGACGAACACCACGACCGTCGAAAAGAAGGCGGAACCGGCAGCCAATCCGTCGAGTCCGTCGATCAAGTTGAACGCGTTGGTGATCAACAGCACCCAAAACACAGTCAACGGCAGGCCCGCGACGGCCCCCAACGTTCGTCCTGACGAAATGAGATCCAGTCTATGAACTCCCACACCGCCGGCGTAAAGGAGCACTGCGGCCAGGGTTTGAATCCCACACTTCCAGTACGGGCCCACGACACGCACGTCATCATAAAGACCGAGCAGGAATATTATGAAAGCAGATCCAAAAATGCTGAAGGCCGTTCGAGCAGGCAAGGCGAGCGCTACTCCCGTCAATTTTGGAAGTAACGTGGCAAGGCCCGCCGCCGCGACGAACGAGCCAAAAATAGCCACGCCGCCGAGCCTCGGAATCGACTTCGTGTGAACGTGCCGGTCCAATTCCGGCGGGGCAACCCATCCGCGCGCATTTGCGAAATCTCGCAGCCAGCCGGTAAAGGCCAGCGAAAGCACGATGCTGCTCACGAACACAAGCAAGTAGCAGCTAATGATCACAGGTGTCTCCAGTGCGGTTCTTCGCGCCACTGCAACGCGCAACGAACCAGTTGTTTTTGCTCAGTACTGCTGCGCTATTTTTATGGCTAGATTTGTTCTGCGAGCTCGTGCGGGCGAGCCGGCGCGTGGATCAATCCTGTTGACGCCGGACGTTCGAATCCGGAAGTTCTTTATCCTCAGAAAATGGCTGCCCGCGGCGAAGCATTTCGGGCTTGTGCCGTCGCTGATGCCTCGACAAAGGACTCCGGCTGCTGAAAGTGCTTCATGATTTGCCGCACAGCTCTGTCGGCCGTAAACGATCGTTCCAGGAGCGTGCGCGAATTGTTGCCCATGCGATTGCGAAGTTCAGAATCATTCGCAAGCGTCAACGCTGCGATCCGTAAGCTGTCGTCATCGCCATTTGTCAGGCATAAGCCCGCCTGATCCTTCCCAAGCATTTCGAATAAGTCGTTCCCAGGATTGACGCTCGCCAGCACGGGTTTCCCGCAGTTCATATACCCGAGTAATTTGCCTGGCACGCTGTGAGTTCTAAGCCGTCGATCCAGTGAAATCAGTCCCACGTCGGCTTCGGAGAGAATGGACATGTAATCCTGTTGATCAACGGCCGATAAAATGTGGATGTTCGCCAGGCGCTTTTCTGCAATCACCTGTTCTAACCTCAGGACCTCGCTCCCTTCACCGACCAGTAAGAAATGGATTTGCCTGTGGATGGAAAGGCTCTCCGCGAGTCGAACGACGTTATCCAGGTCCTGGACAACGCCGAGATTACCTCCATACAAGAAGACAACTTTCCTCTGTAAGTTGAGGCGTTCGCGATACCCGGTTGTACGCAAATCTCGTCGCTCGGGTTTTGCCCAGTTATAAAGGACCTGTACGCGGTAGGGCTTTTGCGGAAACTCTTGCGCAAAGTATTTAAGATTGGCTGGTGATTCAACGCCGATTAAATCGGCCGCACCGTACTGTTCGATTTCCTTGCTTCGGAAGTATCGCCAGACAACGCCCTTGCGCAAGATTCCTATGTCCACGGCCCACTGTGGGAATATGTCACGCAGGATCAAATATGCAGGGCAGTTCCAGTGCGACTTCAAACGCCGCACCAGAGCGCCGAAAAATATTGTCGGGGAATAAAAAACGATCAAATCGGCAGGATTTGCAAGTAGAAAGCTGCGAGCGTGTCTCCACAGCGTGCTTGGGAGACGTGCTTCCCGAATTGCTCGAAACAGTTTCTTGGCGCCTTTAATCGCTTTTGTTTTGACCCGAGCGACACGGAGGTCCTGTTCAGTACTTAACTGCAGCGGTTGGTCGATCGTGTCACTCGGGGTGAGCACGGTCACCTGATGGCCCTGACGCCGGAATTCCACTCCTAGATCGTGGACCAGCGTGGCGCCGGACTTAGTGCTGGGCAGGTAGCAATCAACAATGATTAAAATTCGCAACTTGTGTCTCTGAGCTTAAGGTAAAAGATGCAGGGTTCAAGCGATGAGATCAGCGCCACAACTCCGCGGCGCATGATTACACTCTCAAAGCACAATTAATGCGTTCCGCGGAGGTCGCCTAATTCGATCGAGGCTAGTCCGCAGCTGCAGCCATGGCATGCAAGTTGTATACGCTTCGCATCCACTCGGCGGTTAGGCACATGCCTTCCTCAAGGTCGTAACTGTTCTGGTGCTTCAGGTCGCGGACCGATTTGGATATGTCGACCCTTTTGCTGCGCGTCGTCAAGATCTCCGACTCGCGGTATTGCACCAGGCTCGGCGAAGCCCCAGTGACCTTGATAATGACGTCCGAGAGTTCCTCTATCGTATGCAGGTCGTTGCCGCCGATGTTGTAGGTTTCACCCGGTTTGAAGTTGTCTATGATGTTTGCCAGGGTCCTTACGGTGTCGGCCAGGTAGGTGGAAGTGCGCGCATGGCCCCGAAACACTGTCCACGGGGTGTTTGTGAGCGCGGCATAGAGGAACCGACAGTTGACACTCCGGTAGGGACTATAGTATTCGCCAGGCCCGTACGTATTAAAAAGCCTCACTACTACCGTTTCCGTGCCATGTTGTTTGGCCGAGTTGCGGATCTGCATCTCGTTCACCCATTTACTCATGGCGTAATCATTCATCTGTTTGAGCTCGTTTTCATCCATGACGCTCTCGATCATTAAGTCAGGCCAATCGCCGTATACCTCGGAAGACGAGAAGTGGATTAACCTGAACCTCAGCCGTTCCTGCAAACGGATTATGTTTTTCGTGCCCACCGCGTTTGATCGCCAGAGTAACTCGTAGAAGTCTTCTCCGTTCCATCGACCGAACTCTGCAGCGCAGTGGTAGACGTAGTCGAATGGCCCCATCAGTTCTAGCACGCGCTCGATCTGGCGAAATTCCCCGACATCGCAGCGAGCGTACATTGGCGCCGCGATATCAGCGCGCACCGAAAACCCGATTTCGTCATGCTGATGCATCAGATCGCACGAGACGACGTAATGGCCACGCTCACGAAGGTGCTTGACCAGTCCGCTGCCGACTGTTCCACATCCTCCCGTCACCAGAATTCGCATACAATTCCTCCCGTCTATGAGTTGAAGTCTTTCCAATGCTTCAGGCGCGTTGAACTTTGCGCTCCGAAGAATGTGCACAGATGGTGCAGAGCAGCCTTCCTTCAGCGAAGGAGGCGAGGGCCTAGGCACATTTCTGGATTAAATCCCACGTAGTTCGCGCCGTTTGCTCCCAATCGTAAAGCAGCGAACGCTCTCTCGCCCTGTAGGACATTTCCCGCAGGCGGTCTGGGTCGTCGATGACCGATACCAGCTTGACCGCTAGTTCGTCCGGCGATGAAGGATCGAAGTAAATTGCGCCATCGCCTCCGAATTCTGGCATCGGTTCGCGACACGACGCCAAAAGCGGCCGGCCGGAAGCGAGCGCTTCCAGCATAATGTTCGGGCAGTTCTCGCACTCTGACGCGAAAATGTTGATCAGCGCATGACGATAGAGCGATGGCAAAGCTTCGTGCGGCACCGGTCCAGTCAACACAACATCATCTTGAAGCCCCAGCCGCTCGATCTCGTCCCTGACCTTGCGCGCGTAGCGCGAACGCTCCGGTCCTGTCAGCACCAGTTTTTCAGAAGTGGGACGTCTCGCCTTCAGCAGCGCGAACGCACGGACGACTTCCAGTTGCGCCTTATACACGTCGAGGATGGACACGTACAAAACGTAATCCCCCGCCGGAAGCCAAGCCGGCCGCGGCTGATGATTCTCGCGAAAAATGGGATTGATGCCGTGCGGAATCACGATTGTCTTTCCCGGCAGCCCGCTTACTTTCTGCTCGATCACTCGCCGCGCAAATTCCGATATGCAAATCACGCGATCCGCCTTCGCCATGCTGCGAGACAACGCACGCTCCAGCAGCCAGTTGCGTACGCGCATGTAGCCCAGGCCATACCGTTGCCGTTGCATCAGGCTGAACGGGATCATGTTCCGGAACATCGTCACCGTTTTGCAGCCCTCTGGAACGCGCCCGCCGATGATTCCACCCGGGCAAAAGAGAACATCTGCATCGAGCTGTTTCAGTAGTTTTGGTAGACAGAGCCATTCCCAGATCGCGCGCATGAATGGATTCTCTACCGGCCACGTCACGTGAATTTTCGTGACGCGCTTTTTACTTAAAGGCAGCGAGAGCGAGTCCGGCGCCAATAGGAAGATTTCGGCTGCGAATCGCTCTGGGAACGATTGCAGCAGATT
>Ga0207015_1085_pt1 | contig 31593 bp, 27 predicted proteins | sample Alteio_BWMinCont_53_FD_153486 | JGI IMG/M metagenome (GOLD analysis project Ga0207015, IMG submission 153486) | Enriched cells from forest soil in Barre Woods Harvard Forest LTER site, Petersham, Massachusetts, United States -... | ecosystem: Environmental > Terrestrial > Soil > Temperate forest >...
CCTGGGCGTAGTTCGGATCCTTCGCAATAGCCTGGTTGAAATAATCGACAGCTGTTTTCAAGCTATCTGCGGTTCGCTTATTCCAAAAGTAGCGTCCCTTAAGATAAGCCTCATAGGCTTCTGGATTCACTACCTTCGCGCTTTTGAGCACAGCTTGTTCCTGCGGACTTAAACTGATCCGAATCTGCTCCGCAATGGAGCGGGCCACCTGATTTTGCAGCGCCAAGGTATCGCGCACATCACCTTCGTAGCTGGCAGCCCACAGGTGCTTATCAGCATTAGCTTGGATCAACTGCGCAGTGATTCGAACTCGGTCGCCGGAACGCAAGACGGTGCCCTCCACCACGGCGTCAACGTCAAGCTCTCGGGCAATCTGTGGGAGGGACTTGCCCGCGTGTTTGTAGGGCATGACCGAGGTCCGGGAAATTACACGCAATGCGCCGATCTGCGAGAGATCGGTGATTAACTCGTCGGTCATACCGTCTGCGAAATAATCCTGCGACGCATCCGCGGAGAGGCTTTCCAACGGAAGCACTGCCAAAGACCGAATATTGGGAGACGGGGAGTTTCTGAAGTGAAACTTCCAAGCGGCGAATGCCGCGATCAGAACGAGCAGCACGGGAACTAATATTTTCCACGCGAGTGATGGCAAGTGATCTTTCCGCGTGTCCGATTCCACAGGGAGACTCGGGCGAGTTCCCGCAGCCGGATGAACGCGAGCTACCAGTTCTGAGCGGATCGGTACCCCATGGGCCGATTTGACTTCGGCAAGAAAGCGGTAGCCACGCCGAGCAACGGTTTCCACAAAGCGGGGACTCTCGGCGGAATCGCCTAGGGCATCACGAATTTTATTGATCGCTTTATTAAGCCCGTGGTCGAAATCCACGAAGGTGTTCGCCGGCCAAAGTTTCTTTTGAAGGTCTCCGCGAGTTACGACCTCGCCGGAGTTTTCTACAAGCATCGTCAGGACTTGGAAGGGCTGTTCCTGCAGCCGTACCAATAGGCCGTGCTTGCGCAATTCGCCGGAGCGAAGATCCAGCTCGAAAACTCCAAAGCGGAGCCGACCGGCAACCTGTTGGTTTTCTGACATGGCGAGCCAGCGTGGGTAAAAGGGAGTGTACCACCAGGCAACATTCATGAGAACACGACGGGGGATGAATTCCTGTAAGGCATGTCGTAAGAGGAGTTTAACAAGGGAGGTCTATTCCAGCGCGAAAGAATCGGTCGTCCATTGTCTCGATTACAAGTGCCCACCATAGTGACGCCTCGAGCGGACGTTGTTTCCGCTCGCCGGAGGCTTCGATGCTTGAGCACGGTTATACTCCAAATTTTGAGCAGGCCGTTTTACCCCACCTTGACGCGGCCTACAACCTAGCGCGCTGGCTAATGCGAAATGAGCAAGATGCCCAGGACGCGGTCCAGGAGGCCTACCTTCGAGCTTTCCGATTCTTTCCCGGTTTCCGCGGGGGCGATGCGCGTGCTTGGCTCATGAAAATTGTCCGCAACACTTGCTACACGTGCTTGCATGCAAACCGGCCGAACCAGGATGCGACGGAATTTGATGAGACCCTTCTCGCGCCTGATTCTCAGGCGCCCAATCCTGAACAAGTAGCGCTTCAGAATGATAGCGACATTTCAGTGCGCAAGGCGGTCGAGGGTCTTCCGGCGAATTTTCGGGAAGTCCTAATTCTGCGTGAGATCGAGGGAATGTCCTACAGAGAGATCGCCGAGATTACGGGTATGCCTACAGGCACGGTGATGTCGAGCTTGTCGCGTGCTCGCGGTCGGCTCCGTCTAGCTCTGACCGGTCTTGTGAATCGCAATCCAATGACGAGTTCACGGCGAACGCCAGTTTTTAGCGCGTAGTCCACGGCCAGAGTGTCGAAATCGCGGTTATTCCAGGGGGTGTGTGGTGCGCTCAAACGTAATGAAATATCCGCCAAGCAGCAGTCCGCTGTGGGTTGTCGGTCTCGACTTAGTCGGACACACTACTTTTTTTCTGGGCCGAGAAATCTTGCGGAATAAGTTCGCGCGGTCTTGCGGCCTGTACGGTCGAGGGTGTAAACGGCGAATTTGGCGCTCTTTACATCTAGGCTTGCCTCAAAATTGTAAAAAGTCTCCCCCACAATCTAGACACGAATTTGACATCGCTGTGGCAAAAAGCGATGGCAAGCGCAGTCACTATCGTTTCGGGTCCGGATCAGGCCATAGCGGCTGAACGCGACCAGAATCGATTTCAAAACAAGGAGAAACAAATGAAGCAATCGGAATCGCAAGTTCGAAACAACCGTCGCTCGTTTTTGAAAAAAAGCGCGTTGGCGGCAGGTGCAGCAACGATGGGAGCGGGCCTATTGACCCGTGGAATATCAACCTTTGCTCAATCTACAGGGAGCAGCAGTGGTTCTCTTTCCGCAGGTGACATTGCAATTCTTCGATTCCTAGCCGCAGCCGAGCTGATCGAAAGCGATCTTTGGACACAGTACGCGGAGTTGGGTGGCATCGGTGATAATCCGCCCATTGAGGTAGCCCCCAACCAGCAGTTGAACAATTATCAGATCGCCTTGTCGAATCTGGATGGCGACGGCCCGCAATACATCACCAGCAACTGGATCGATGAACTAAGCCATGCAGCTTTTCTCAACGGATATCTGGAGTCCAAAGGCGCAGACCCGGTCAACTTCGATGAGTTCCAAACACTGCAAGGCAGCCGAGCGACAGGGGCTCAGAATATCGGACGCCTCACCAATTTAATGCAGCTCAATGTCGACACCAGTTGGTTCATCCGTTATCGAAGCGCGACAAACCCTGACTTTGGCGCAACGTTCCCACCAGCCCTCACTCTGGATAACGTTACCGCCATTCCCCGGAACAACAACGATTTCGAGGGCGCCCCTAATCCAAATTTTCCGGGTAACGACCACATCCAGGCGATCGCGAACGTGGCGGCTTTTCATTTCGGATACATCGAGCAAGGTGGCTCGAGTCTGTATGCCGCGTTGGGCCAGAAAATCAGCAGTCTGGAAGTGTTGAAGATCGCCTTTGGCATCGGCGGAGACGAGGTCGCGCACTTTCTGGAATGGGTCGATTTTTCAGGCAATGCGGTGCAAGCTCCAGTGGCCCCATTTACCGACAAAATATCCGGTCTGAAATTTCCTAATTTTTTCAACCCTCTCAATCCATTAATCCAGCCCAGCCTGATCTTTCCCGTGCCGTGCGAATTCATCAACGCGAAGTTGCCCCATTGCGCAGTGATTCGACCGAGCGATGACAGATTTGGAGGCGCCGTGGCTACCATTGCTTCGTTCACAGCGGATGGGCTATTCGTCGGCCAGTCACCGAAATTCTTCCAGACAGTGAAGCAGCTGGCGGAAGAAGCGGACGCTGCTACGCGTTCAGTGTAGAATACGCGTGTTCTCGCCCGAACCGGAAGTTTAGCCAACTCTTTGTGTTGAAGCCTAGCGGCGGGAATGAATAATCCCTACTTGGAGTGAGGGATTATTCATCCGCCGCGGATTTGCCACGAACCACGCAACAGGAAGGACCAGAAAACACCGCAAGCTGTCTGCTTGGATGCCTGCCGAATATTCCTTTACAAAAGGAATCGTGCGGAACAGTCGCATAGCTTTTCGTCGCACTCGTGCATTCGTTTTCATAGACAAACCTCAGAATTAGCCAGCTGCCGGTGCCTCAGGAATAAAAGCTCACTCGCTTTGGTCACCTAAACAGGAGCTCAATGTCCTCGACCGGCGAATCGTCGGCTGACGGGACCTTGTGGGCCTTCAGAACGAGGAGGAACAAGGTATGCCGCGCTACAAAGCAAAGTTGAAGGCTCAAAAACCTCTCTGTGCCGGTACCACTGCTTTCTTTTTCGAGAAACCCGAGGAGTTCGAATTCCAGCCCGGACAGTTCTTCAATTTTACTCTTCTGAAACCGGGCGGCACGGATTTGGACGGCAACACCCGTGCTCTCTCTATCGCCAGCGCGCCGCATGAACGGAATCTGATGGTGGCCATGCGCGTGCGTGCCACCGCGTTCAAACGGACTCTCAATTCGTTACCGACCGGCAGCGAACTTCTTTTGGAGGGCCCGTACGGCAGGATGACTCTTGCGCGTAATACCACGCGGCCCGCGGTGCTTCTGGCCGGGGGGATCGGTATCACGCCGTTTCGCAGCTTCGTATGGAGCGAGGCAGAATTATTTTCCTCTCGCCGAATTCTGCTCTTCTATTCCATCCGGGTCCCTGAGGAAGCAGCCTTCCTGGAAGAATTGCAAGAAATGGAGCAATACAATCCCTGCTACAAGCTCATCTGCACTATTACACAACCTGAAAAAGCGAAAAGGCCCTGGCACGGAGAAACCGGGCGAATAACGATCGAAATGCTATCCAAATGGATTCCAGATCTGAAAGTTCCAATCTATTACATCGCTGGTCCTCCCGACATGGTTGATGGCGTGCGTCAGATGCTCATCAGTTTAGGGATTGCTGAGGGAGATATCCGCGCTGAGGAATTCTACGGATACGAATGAGTTTTTCCATCCGTGTTCAGAATACGGCCCGCAAACAAATTCCTGTGTACTCGATCACAAGCAATTCGTAAAAAGTTCGCAATTAATTCGGAGACGAGATGAACATCGATAACGAATTATCTGCTTCGCGGTCTGAATTAGCTCTTCAGGACTTGCTGATAGATGTGGCGGCCGCCGTAGATGCCACCGGATTCCACAGAATCTCGAACATCTTTAGTGGACCTAACAGAGACCTTGGTCGAGTGCCAGACGTGTTCAACGGCGGGAATAATCTGCAGAGAGCAGCGGTCTGGAACGATGAACGCATTTGACGATGGAAGGAGAAGAAAATGAAAGTCGTCGCTAACAAGTCAGTTGTAAGAAATAAAGCAACCGCTGCGGCTGCGCTTCTCGCCGGGCTGGCGGCAATCTCGCCCAACGCCGGCGCAAAACACCGAGCTGCCCCGTCCACCTCGGAACCGGCGTCTGTTATCGCACACTTGCCGCTTCCGGGGATCACAGTGCATCAATTGGAACTGCAGCAAAATGGCAACAAACAGTATTTGTACATCGAGGAACTCTCCAAAAACGGTTTCGCGATTGTGGATGTCACAAAACCGGGCCAACCGGATGTCATCAAAAGTGAGGCCTGGCCCAACGATGCATCCGCGGGAAAATTGCAACTGGTTTCGGGACGGCTGGCTTTAGCCGAAGCGCCAGATACCAGGACGGAAACTGTTCTTCGCACCGAGACTCTAAAGGTGCTGGATCTAAGTGATCCGGCGAATCCACGAACAATCCTAACTTTCGCTGGGGTAACGAGCACTCTCGCCGATGATGTGCACAATTTGGTTTACATCACCAACAGCGAGGGGCTGTGGATCTTGAAGCATCAGCCGGATCAGGCGTTTACTTCGGCGATCCGCCCATGTTCTTCCGAAGATGCCTCCAACGAATTAGCAAGCTGTCGCTAATCCATGATAGAGCTGCAGCACCGCTTGAATAGAGCTGCATGCTGTTGCGAAAAAGGGTCTCGGCCTCAAACTAAGCTGGGACTCTTTCGCTTTCAACGTGTGCGCGGGACGCCATGCGCAAATGGAAGGGCTAGCATGAAAGGATTCCTCGGTACCTGGGCCAGCCTTGATGCGGACCTGAACCTCCTGATCCAAATTGCAATGGGCCTCGCACTACTCGCCGGCACCTTCTTAGCACGGGCGAAACATTATCGCGCGCATGGCGTTTGCCAAACTGTAGTGCTGATCTTAAACCTTCCCATGATTGCTCTTGTGATGTGGCCGTCTCTTCATATGCGAGTACTGCCAAAACTCCCGAGGCATTTCGGGAAACGATACTACGCGGTTGCCTTAGCCCACGGCGTTTTGGGGGCTATAGCGGAACTTCTCGGGCTCTACATTCTTCTAGTCGCCGGCGCCAACATCCTTCCTCATTCTTGGTGTTTTCAGCGTTGGAAGTTATGGATGCGTATTGAGCTGGCCCTCTGGTGGGTGGTCTTATTCTCAGGGATGGGAACCTATTACACCTGGTACGTAACGCCTCGGTTGCACTGAAAATTCCGGCTTACGTATTCCTCCGGGGACGAGACAATTTCCTCTTTTCAGAATCAATCGAAAGCAATTCTGGTGGAATAAACGCGAGAGCGACGCGGTTTGGAAGAGTGTGAAGGATTTGAAACAGCGATCGGACCAGCATATTGATACCGCGCCGGCTATCGACCTGGGCGACACGGAAATCTCATCGATTGTTTCGGCGGGAGGCGGGAAATACGTGGGAGTTTTGAAAGAGATTCCGAACAAAATGGAATCAGTTGTCCTTTTCAATTCGCCGCGGACAAGAACAACACTGGGCATTCGGATTTCGAGTTTGACCGTGGACGCCGTGCGCAAGCACCTCGCTGAATCCGATGCAGCATTGCAGAGGCAGACGCAAAATGACAAAGGCGACCGGAGCGGGCATCGTTCTCGGATACAGATTCCGCGACTCATTTTGCTTCCATATCCGTTTGGCGGAATTGTTGGGAGCAGAAATGCCCAGACTGATTGAACTGCTGAAGATTTTTCACGGTGAAATTATAAGCGTCTCCGAACCGAGGTTCGCCGGCAAGATCCGCTAACTTGTTGGAGTGACTTGCTCCGCGCAAATTTGCTTCGCACTGCCGGTCATAGAAAGCAGACCAAGGATGGCTTTTCGGGAATAAAGCGAAGCGAGCGGATGTCTACATCTTCGAGGAGACAATAGATGAATGCTCGGAAAACGCTTTACGTTCTTGGTTTATTGCTTGCGGTCATTATTACGATTCCGATAGTGCATGCAGACGACTGGAATCAGACGACCCGGTTCACGTTCAGCCAGCCCGTCCAGATTCCAGGGCAAGTGCTGCCAGCGGGGACGTATCGGTTCCAGCTAGCCAACACCGACAATCGTCACTTGGTCCAGATTTTCCGCGAAGATCGGACTCTGGTTGCGACGCTCTATTCGGTTCCGCGAATGCGCGATGGGCGAGGCGCCGAGGTTGCGATCACGCTCGCGAATCGTGGAAAGACGCAGCCTCAGGCCATCGTGGCTTGGTTCTTTGCCGGTGAAGCAGAAGGCCATGAGTTCGTGTACCCAAAACAGGAAAGGCAAGAACTTGCTCATTCCACTCGCATGACATTTGCGAGCGGAGACTAGTTTCTGTGAATCTCCAATCACAACGCGCCAGCGATGCCATATGGCGCCGCAGTCGGCGCAATCAGGAAGTTCGATGAGGAAGTTTGTGGCACATGCTTTAGTGCTCGTCTTGGCTGCTGTTGGGGTGTGGCTCAGCGTAGTTTTTCTCTATCTAAGACCAGCGCGTGCAGGCGACGGTAGCGCCCAAGTCATACAAGTCACCGCCAAGAAGTACGAGTATTCGTCCGCGCCCATTCACGTGAAGCGGGGAGCAAAAATTGAACTCAAGATCACCGCGATTGACCATGACCATGGTTTCTCGATTTTTCCGGTCCCCGACGGCGCCAATTCGAACGGTCCCGCCGGGCTGGTATTCACTTCGCCACAGGAGTGTTGGCAACTGAAGAAGGGCGAAACAACGACGATTGAATTTCTGGCGCAAACTGTCGGTACGTACTCATTCAAGTGCTGCCACGTCTGTGGACTTGGGCATCGAGGCATGAAAGGTCAGCTAGTTGTGGATCAGTAGCGTTTTTCCGTGAATATTTCCGACGTAGGCTCTTAGCATTGTTCTTCCAGCGTCCCCATCCGTCACCGGGGCAGAGCACCCCTGCTCGAAACAGCCTGCCCCGGCCCCCTCTCAGTGAGTCTTCTGGGCCGGGGCACCGACCACGCGGTTATCTCCGCACAAACAGCCGAACAATAGTCTCAATTCGGAATCTAGCCTGGGTTACAACATGGTCATCGCGGAGCGCGACGGCATGTGTCTACGCGCTGTCTCTGATCTAACTACTGACGCGCTTCAGCAGTTCGCGCAGCTTATAGAAAAATAAAGATTCATCTTTCACGAACTTATTTCGCTCAAAGGTTCCCACACAATGCAGGCCCCCGGAGCTCTCCTGTTTGCGAGGTCGACCGACACTAACGTTTTCTAAAGCTACCTTTTCATAATTGCTAGCGGTCTCAGTGTCCTCCATATCTCTCGCGTTTCACGTACCACTTTCGAAAACCTACAACACGCGGATTGGTTGACATTTCTTACAAGCGTTTGACAAACCGTTTACATTCTCCAGCCGCGCTCGATCGTCCTATACGTGACGGCACAGGTTGAAAGCACAATGAGAAGTAACAAAAAAAGAAATCGGTGCATCAGCCGGCCGCAATACGAAAAAAAGGAGCTGTTATGAAGGGACTTACTATCGTGAGAAATTTTGTCACTATTGCGTTATTGCTCGCGTTTCTGATTGTCCTGCCTGCTGCACGCGCGGATGAATCGAATCAGGCCATCAAAGTCACATTTGACCGGCCGGTTCAAATCCCGGGACGTGTCCTGCCTGCGGGAACTTATTGGTTTGTTCTGCCTGATGACATCAACGAGCATCATCTGGTCAGTATCTTCAGCGCTGATCGAACAATGCTGTATGCGACTCTTCTCACAATTGATGCCGAGCGCCCGCAGCCAACCAACAACACCGCGTTCACCTTTGCGGAACGCGGATCCTCGCAGCATCAGGCAATCGTTACTTGGTTCTATCCCGGCAGAACGACAGGCCATGAATTCCTGTACCCGAAGCAGGTGCAGAGTGAACTAGCGAAGGACAAGCAATTCACCATCGTGGCCGGGGACTAACCCCGTCCGCTTGTTAGCCAGCTCTCCGGCTGTGAGATTGACCGCCGCCGGCGAGCTGACCGACCCGGGCTTCCGAACACACATGTGGTTTCTATCGGGCAACAGGCATTCGACAGACGGCATTCCGGCCACGCAGGCAAATATTCCACGAGAATTTTGTATAGGTCGGGAATTTTTTGGCCAATTCGCAGTCTGGACACTAGCAAGAGTAACGAGAACGAGCAGAGGACGACAGGCCAGCAGTCGGTCTCTTAACGCGCTCGAATCGGGATCGTTTAGGAAGTTTCGATTCGTGGGACCTTATTTTGTGAGCGAACTATCTCGGAAGAAACACAAATCTAGGTGGAGACTAAAAACTCAATGAATCCCAAAAGATTTTTCTTACTGAGCGTGCTTCTGCTATTTGTGGTCTCGTTTTCCGCGTTGCGACTTCCCGCGCAAACACAGACCACCGGTGAAATTACAGGCGTAGTTACCGATCCGTCCGGCGCAGTCGTTGGGAAAGCCAAGGTCACGCTTCAGGATAATGCAAAAGGATCCACGCAGAGCGCAGAGACAAACAAAGAGGGCGTGTACCGCGTCCAACTCCTGAACCCAAGCCAATATACGATCACTGTGACTTCCTCTGGTTTCCAGGAAGCTGGAACGGTGGTGGACGTTGCCCTCGGACAAGTTACCAGTGCAGACGTGCAGCTTACGATTGGGTCGGCGTCGCAGACGGTAACCGTCGCCGGGGAAGCTGAGCCGCTAATTCAAACAGAAAACGGCAATGTCGCAACCACCTTTAGCCAGCAGCAACTCGCTGCAGTTCCGAACCCTGGGAATGACCTTACTGCTTTTATTCAGTCCGCCCCGGGCGTGGTGATGAATACAGCAGGGGGATTGGGTAACTTCTCTGACCACGGAGTCGGCGCCGCGTCGAATTTATTTACTCTTAACGGAATGGATGACAACGATCCGTTCTTAAATTTGAATAACTCCGGCGCCACGAACCTGCTGCTGGGGGCGAACGAAGTCCAGGAGAGCACCATTGTAAGCACCGGGTATTCCGCCGAATATGGCAGTCTGGCCGGTGCCAACGTCAACTACGTCACAAAGTCCGGTAGTAACGATTTCCACGGCAATGCGATCTACTATTGGAATGGCAGCGCTTTCAACGCGAACGATTGGTTCTTGAACCATGCGGGCGATCCGAAGAACTTCAGCAACGCTAACCAGTGGGCCGGTTCTTTCGGAGGCCCTATAAAGAAAGACAAGGCGTTCTTTTTTTTCAATACTGAAGGTCTGCGGGTCGTAGTTCCGGTAAGCACCGCAGTCGCGTTTCCAAGCCAGGCGTTTCAAACAGCAACCATCGCTAATTTAGAGAACAAAGATGGTTTCCCTGCTAATTCGGCAACAGTCGCTTTCTACCAGAATATTTTCAATCTCTACAATAACGCCAAGGGAGCAGCCAACGCCGTGCCAGGCGCCGGGCCTTTGTCGACTGACCCCCTAGGATGCAACGGATTCACTGGTTTGGGAGCTGGTGTCGCTTGCTCGTCTTTCTTCCAGGCAGCCGACAACAATCTCACTCACGAACAGCAATTTGCAGGTCGCATCGATTACAACGCTACAACTAACGATCGGCTGTTTCTGCGCATTCTTTACGACCAGGGTGTGCAAGCTTCCGATACGGACCCGATCAGCCCACTGTTCAACATCACGAGTACCCAGCCGCAATGGCAGGGCCAGTTGAATGAATCACACACATTCGGTTCGACCATGGTGAATCAGTTCATTCTGTCAGGGCAGTGGTACAGCGCGATCTTCGACAATACGAACCGCGCGGCCACCCTTGCGGCGTTTCCAACAACCATCGCTTTCGGCAATGCCAACATTCCGTGGTTCAACATCGGTGGAGCTGCCGCCGCCGGTGCAGGGGATGCGTTCTTCCCCCAAGGACGAAACGTCACGCAGTATCAGATTGGCGATGACCTTTCGAAGACGTTGGGCAATCACACACTCAAATTCGGAACTAAGTTTCTCCGCTACGATGTAAGCGATAAAGACTTCGGCGTATTCACGAGTGGTTTGATAACACCCAATTCGGTTGCGGCCTTCTTCAATGGTGGTGTGGACCCGGCAACGGGCACGAGTTCGGTTCTACAACAAAGCTTTCCCAGCGCTTTGTCGCAGCCCATCGCTCTCTATACTCTGGCTTTTTACGGGGAAGACGACTGGAAAATAAAGTCGAACCTCACATTCACCCTGGCGCTTCGAGTGGAACACGAGTCCAACCCAGTCTGCCAAACCAATTGCTTCAATCGGCTGAACGCTCCATTCCTTTTGGCCGACAATAACGTGAGCGTTCCGTACAGCACGGACGTGCTGCAGGGATTACACCAGGAGCTGCAAGGCCTAAGCTCGATTCTTTGGCAGCCTCGGTTCGGATTCGCGTGGTCGCCTCGCGGATCGCGCAGCACAGTGATCCGCGGAGGAATCGGACTTTTCAACGATGCCTTCCCGGCAGTGTTCACTGACAACTTCGCTTCCAACGCTCCCGGAGTCAACACCTTCGTAGTCGCAGGAAGCAACATCGCCCCGGGCGAAACTCTCAATGGCGGTAACTTATTCGCTCAGGCGGCGGCAAGCAACGCAGGATTGATCAACGGTTTCAAAAATAACCAAACATTGGCTCAAATTCAGGCGAATGTTCCAAACTTCGCACCACCGAGTCTGTTCAGTGCTAATAAACAGACTAAGATTGCCCAGTTCCAGAAATGGAGTTTGGAAATCCAACAGGCTCTTGGTAAAAATAGTTCCTTCGATGTTAGTTACAACGGAAACCACAGCATTCACGACCTGGTGGATCGCAATGGCGTAAACGCATTTTGCACTCCAGGCCTCGGGGCATGCGCCGCTGTTCCGGCATTCGACGGTCTACCGGCTGCTCCGTTCGATCCTCGGTTCGGCACCGTGAGTCTTCTTGATACCAACGGCATATCGAATTACGAGGGCGTGACCCTTTCCTTCAAGCACAACATCAATGGCGGCTGGGGAAAAGGCGTGCTGCTGGCCAACTACACCTATAGCCATGCCTTCGACGACGTATCCAATGGCGGCGATCCGAATGTCTTCTTTTCGGGGACTTCTGTCACCTCGGCCGTAAACCCGTTCAACATCCACGATAACTACGGACCTTCAGATTACGACGTCCGTAATTACTTCAGCGCAAGCTACGTTTGGGAATTGCCGCTTCGTCGTGCGTTGCGGGGACATGGCTGGACGCCTCTGGTGGACGGTTGGCAAGTGTCCGGTACGATTTTTGCGCGCAGCGGCCTTCCTTACTCCGTGGTAGACGGCGGCCTTGATGGAATTCTATCTGCGCAAAATTTCGGCGGTGTTGTCCTCCCGCAGTTCCTTGGTGGACCGACCTCCCATTGCGGCGAGGGCGCCGCAACAGGTGTGACTCCCTGCGTTACGGTCGCTCAATTTGTACCCTCGGGAACCGAAAAGAATTTCGTCGGTGGACTGCGGAATATTTTCCGTGGGCCGGACTACTGGAACACCGATTTTACGGCTCAAAAGCTGACAAAAATTCCTCGCTGGGAAAAAGGTGAGTTCGGGGTTGCCTTCCAGTTCTTCAATCTGTTCAACCATCCGAATTTCAATCTCCCAAATAACGATCTCACCGGCGCACTCGGATCAATCTCCTCAGCAGTCAGTGAACCGACCAGCATTCTCGGCTCGGGACTCGGCGGAGATGCTTCCGTGCGTATTATTCAGATCAAAACATCGCTCACGTTCTAATGCCCGCGTGGAACTGCGGCCCGCCCCGACATCGGGCCGCAGCTTCGTTTGTTAGTTTCAGACTTTCGCTATCGCTAAGACCAAAGCTGTCGGCATTGATAGAAATAAATAAACGGGTAGACCCGCCGAACTTTGCTCATCCCTGCAAGATCTATTGATTAAAAAATAGAGTCCGTCGGAATAAAAATTCACAGGCAGCAGTCTTCTGTACGAGGAGGAAATACCAAATGCTTATTAGAAAGATGCTTTCAACTCTATGTTTAGCTTTTGCAACCGCAATCCTGGTGCCCGTTCTGCACGCAGACCAAACAAATCAGGCCACCAAGGTAATCTTTAACCAGCCAGTTCAAATTCCCGGCAAGATTCTTCCGGCTGGGAGCTATTGGATTCAAATGGCTCGAAACGGTGACCCAGATATCGTTCAAATCTTCACTGAACAGCACGAGCTAATCGCGTCGCTCTTCACAATTACACGCGAGAGACCGGAAACCACCCTACCCGCGGCAGTCGTGGTCGCGAATCCGGGTGACGGAAAGACCCAGGCGATTGTCGCGTGGTTCTATCTGAACCGCACGGAGGGACATGAATTCTTGTATCCGAAAGTCGAACGGCAGGAACTCGCGCGAGATACAAAACAGAATGTGGTTGCCGGCGATTAAAACAGAAGTTGGGAATCGCGGCATCACAGGAGCCGGCGGAGATCCGGATCCCCGCCGGTCCTTATCTTGAACTTGTCCATGACGACCAAGTTCAGGTGCACCAGCGACACGATGCCTCAAAACCTACGAGTCCGCGATACGGGCAGCAGATGTTTCTAGTTCTTCGAGATTCAACTACTACCACTTCGAAAGGTTAGGTCAAGAGTTCTTCGATACCAAAATTCGGGAACGCCAACCGGTTCGTTTGATTGGGGCATAAGCTTACTAAGTTCCTTCGTCGCGATGGACTAGTTTCCGAGCAATCCGGTAGCCGGACTCGAGAGCGCCCTCCCCCATAGCCTGTGAAGGCGTAGCAGGTGTTCTCCCGCGAAATGCAGTTTGCCTCCGTAGTCTTCGCTGAACTTTGGACCCCCATGCATGAGTCACCGCATTTTAGGAAAGCTGTACGATGTCAGGGCCCACTGTTCCATGGGCCAATTCACACGCTTAAAGTTCTCAACCTAGTGGACCTACGCTTGTAAACCTCTTGCGGTCCACTAAACATTGCCGCTTTTGCCAACCTCTCACTTACCTGACAGTTGCTCTGCGTGCTTGGCAGCTTGAAAATGCGACCATTCCAAATTGTGGCTTCTGATGGTTTTCGGTGGTTTCCCAAGTTTGATCCACAGGGAAATCGAGCGTCGCGGACGAGCTGAGGTCTTGGGCCTTCCTCGCAATTTACGCGGTTTTTGTTGGCTTTCTAAACGAATGTGTTAAAACCGGTTTGACCTGTTTTATGTGGTTGTTACAAAATAATTAAAAAACATGGATTCTGATCAGAGACATTAACCCAAAAGTTTGATACTCATCTAGAACGCGGAAACCCCGAATTGTCGAGTTGCATCCGAGTTAAGAGGTAAACATGCGAGCTCCGCGAACAACGCCAATGGAATGGACTGAAACATGGAAGCTTGCTTTGCAAGCGCTCGGCGCCAATAAAGTCCGCGCGATGCTGACAATGCTCGGAGTGGTGATAGGAAGCGCGTGTATCGTGCTCGTGGTCACAGCTTCTCTAACGGGAAAGCGCTATGTAATCGGCCAAATCGAAGCCGTGGGATCTAATCTGATCTACGCTGGAGTGATTCATTCCACGTCAACGCCCATGTCGCGCGCGGACGAAATAACGCCTGGCGATCTTGAAGCGATGAAGCAAAGCGTCCCGAGCGTCGTCGAAGTTGCAGGAATAGCAGATATACCTACGTTAATAAGCATCAGTGGCCGGGAACATCCGGTTAACATGGTCGGTGTCACCTCAGGATATCAGAAGATTCGCAACCTAGTTGTACTTGAGGGGCGCTACTTGGACCAGGACGACCTGCTGACACAGAGTAAGGTTTGCTTGCTGACGCAAGCCCTGTCGAACCTTGTTTTTCGATCCGAAAATCCTATCGGGAAAGACATACGACTGGGCGAACTTCACTTTACAGTCATCGGCGTTTTTAAGGAGCGCGTAGCCACGTTCGGTCAGACTGAGATTCGAACAGAATCCGTGGTTGTCCCGTTCTCTCTGATCAAGTATTACACCGGAACGGAGGTCTTTCACACTCTTTACGTCCAAGCAGATCGTGCTGAGGATGTCGCAAGCGTGACAAGAGCGGTTGCGGATGTCCTGCAAAGCAGACATCGTCCCGGTGCAAGGTATAGTGTAGAAAATCTGGCTGGTATCCTTGAAGCGGCGCATCGAATTTCGCTGGCGTTGACAATCTTGCTGGTTCTGATCGCACTCATCGCTTTGACCATTAGCGGCGTCGGAATTATGAATATTATGCTTGTCACCGTAACGGAGCGCACACACGAAATCGGAATTCGCAAAGCCATCGGAGCACGACGTGAGGCCATCCTTTATCAATTCCTCTTGGAAGCCTTGTTAATTAGTGGAACCGGCGCGCTGGCCGGAATAGCCCTTGCAATCTCCATTCCAGCGACCATCAACTCATTTATCCGCTTTTTTCCAGAAGTGGGCGGAATAACTATTCCCGTCTCATGGCTCTCTGTAGTCCTGGCTTTCATCGTGTCTTGCTCGACGGGACTGTTGTTCGGTTATCTACCTGCCAATCGTGCGGCAAAACTGCATCCCACTGAAGCACTGCGCTACGAATGAGAATTCCAAAGGGTCTAGACGACAGCGATCACCAATAGAACACCAGTCGATAATACAAGCCGATCAACATTTGAGAGCTTTTCCGCATCCTACGTTCGGGTGTAGAGTTTCGGCAAAGGTGAACATAGTTCAATGCGATTGCTCCTGGTGGAAGATGACATAGCCATTCAAGGATTCCTTCGGCGGGCGCTAGGAGAGGCTGGCTATCAGGTGGACACGGCCAGCAATGCAAAGACAGGAGAACTGAAGGCTTTGGAAGGCAGCCACGACGCCTTCATCATCGATCTCGGTCTTCCTGACATGGATGGACTGGATTTAATTGCGCGTTGTCGCGCCCAAGGCAGCTCCGCTCCGGTGTTGATCCTATCCGCACGCCGCTCCGTTGACGATCGAGTGAAGGGGTTGGAACGTGGCGGAGACGACTACCTCACGAAACCGTTTGCCGTTGCGGAACTGCTTGCAAGGCTGAGGAATCTTCTACGTAGATATTCTGTTCCGCAGATTGACTCGGTACGGTTGCAGGCCGCGGATTTGCAACTTGATCTTGTGCGCCATGAGGCTCGCCGAGGCGATCAGTTGCTCCAGTTGACGGCACAGGAATTTTCTCTCCTGGAATATCTTTGCCGGAACGCCGGGCGTGTCGTTACTCGCTCGATGATACTTGATCACGTTTGGCGAATGCGAATTGATCCTGCAACAAACGTCGTCGACGTGCACATTTATCGCCTGCGAAACAAAGTTGACCAAAATGCATCCGAACCACTCATCCACACCATCCGCGGCGTAGGATACGTTCTTAAAAATGCGTAAAGTTTTACGCACAACCGCCGCTTGGCGCCTTTCGATTTGGACGACTCTGGCATTCGCAGTCGGCACAGGGCTGGCGTTTTCGATTGTTTACCTCTTCGTCGCTCGAATTATTCAAGAAAGAGGCGACGCATGGCTTCGCGGTGAAGCTGAAGTTCTCTCGCAAGTTTCGACGGATACGCCCAGGGACCACCTTTATCACCGCATCATGGGGGAGGTGGCCGAGCTAGCGACCCGAGAATTGCCGGATGAGCGAAACGCTAGAGGGCAAAGCTTGAATGCCGTGTTTTTCTTGGAGGAGGATCGAGATCATAGTGAGAGTCCGTTGTGGGTGGGACCCAGCGCACAAGATGCATTTCTTAAAGCAATTCAGCGGGCCGAGCCCGTTGCGGGCAAGCCCCAGTCTATAAAGGTTGATGGGTGGTCCACATCATTTCGGGTAGTTGCTTTGCACGAAAACGGCAGGACTATCTACCTAGGACTTTCCAATCACGGCGCTAAACATTTACTGGATAACCTCACTGAGCGGTTTCTTATGGTATGGGGGGGCACGGCCCTCATGGGTTTCTTGATCTCATACCTTGGCGCACGCAGGACGTTGCTCCGTGTAGAACGTATTACGGAAACCGTAGCGCGAATCGGGACCGAAGACTTGGGCGAGAGATTGCCTGCACAAGCTAAATCGGATGAGATCTCACGACTGAGTGAGACCTTCAATCACATGTTGGACCGGATTCAGACGTCAGTTAACCAGCTTCGCTGCGTTACTGACGCAGTCGCTCACGATCTGAAAAGCCCGGTAACTTCGATTCGCGGCACCCTGGAATCTGCTCTTTGTAATGACGCGAAGGAAGAGTGGCGTGACTCCGTCGGCGAAGCGATAGAAGGTCTTGACAGGCTCTTGCATGTGCTGAACACAAACCTGGACGTCGCTGAAGCGCAAGCTGGTGCTCTTCACATGGATCGCAGCGCGCTGGACCTCTCGGATGTCGTGAGACGGTTGGTGGATCTCTACCACCCCGCAATGGCTGAACGTCATCATGAAGTGTCGGTTGACATAGAAAGCCATGTGATTGTGGATGCTGACATCCGTCTACTTAATCGCGTGATTAGCAATCTCTTCGAGAATGAACTCACTCACTTGCCGGCTGGAAAGAAGATACTAATCCGACTCAGTTCGCACGACGGATTAACAGAGCTAGTGGTCGAAGACGACGGTCCGGGATTTCCGGCTGATGTAAGCAGTCGGGCGTTTGAGCGGTTCGTCAAAGGTAAACACTCGCCGGGGCATGGCCTGGGGCTCGCCTTTGTCCATGCGGTTGTGCAGTCACACGGTGGGGCTGTCAATATCGCCGATCGTCCGATGGGAGGCGCTATTATAACTGTGTCGCTGCCAGCCGGCGCGCTCCATCCTGTCTAACAAACAAGGCGAACAACGTACTTCCGCCCCAAAGAGAAATCTAAAAGCTCCCCTCCGCTTCCCTACCGAGGCCTCCAGGCAGGATGACAAATTTGTCATTTAAATGACAGCTTAATTTCATTTCTAGCTGGTAGCGTCCCTATCACGACCCAAGTATGACGACAGACATTCGCATCTGGGGGGACTCCTGGCCATCGTCGAAGAAACATGACGACTTTGTAATCTACGGGACAGATTGAATTCATTCACGGCTGATAATATTCGTTTATGGAAATATTCGAACATCTTCAGCCGACGGAATTTACGGCTTGCACAAAAGTAATTACAGAAATTTATACATCCCTGTTATTTATGGAAGCATCTGTCTAGAAGTATGTTAACAATTCCTTCGACAGCAGCTTTTACTTCCTTATATTCCGAGTACGTCAACCCTCAGTGGGTCGCACTGCTTAATCTACTCGACATGAATGCCCAGTATGAGAGGTGTTTGGGGACGGAGCTCTTCACCGTGGATGGCAGGCGTATCTTAGATTTCCTTTCTGGGTACTGTGTCCACAACGCGGGGCACAACCATCCGTACATTATCGCGGCGTTAAAGAACGAGCTAGATCAGCTCGGACCCGTCATGTTGCAGAGTCATGTTTCCGACTTGGCTGGCCAACTCGGTAAGAGACTTTGTGATCTTGCTGGCGGTGGCTTAACGAAAGCGTTTTTCTGCAGCAGCGGCAGTGAGGGTGTAGAAGCCGCAATAAAATTTGCGCGGGTAACCACGGGACGCATTGGTTTGTTATGCGCCAATAACAGCTTTCACGGACTGACCGCAGGCGCGCTGTCATTGATGAGTGATCCCTTCTGGCGCGACGGGTTTGGGCCTTTGCTTCAGGACTCTGTCGCGGTGCCGTTCGGCGACCTGGAAGCGCTCGAAACGCAACTTAGGTCAAAGCGCTTTGCGGCGTTCATCGTCGAGCCAGTTCAGTCAGAAGCCGGAATCAAGATTCCGCCGACCGGGTATCTCCAGGCCGCCGAATCGCTATGCCACCGCGCCGGAACACTCTTCGTTCTAGACGAGGTTCAGACAGGAATGTTTCGAACCGGACCGTTCCTCGCGGCCCATCACTACGGGGTCAAACCAGATATTGTTGTGCTGGCGAAAGCATTAAGCGGCGGACTAGTGCCAGTGGGCGCTGCGCTGATGACCGACGCGGTCTATGAAGGCGTTTACTCCTCTTTGCGACGCGCTATCGTGCATACCTCCACCTTTAGCGAGAATAGTTTGTCGATGCGTGCGGGCCTCGCGACGCTTGATGTCTTGGAAATGGAGTCGCTTGGGCATCGCGCCACTGAGTTGGGTAGCCAGCTGCGACATCGATTACAGAAAGAACTAGCTCCGTTCGAAATGGTTAAGCAAGTCCGTGGCTTAGGTATGTTGTCGGGAATCGAATTTGTTTCCCCAGCAAAACTAACATTGAGAATTCCATTCGAGGTTTTCATGAAAATTCATCCGGCCATGCTCGGGCAGGTTCTTGTGACGCGAATGTTTCACGACAAGGGGATTCTGACCCAGATTTGTGGCAACAACTTCATGGTGCTGAAGGTTGCTCCACCATTGGTCGTGTCCGAAGCAGAATTAAATGAGTTCGTCGGGGCGGCACGCGACGTTGTGGAATTGATGCATACGTCTGCGAGTTTTTGGACCGATGCGATAGGGCTGGCAAAAAGAGCGGTTAACATCTAATAGGTCCTTACGGACTCAGGGACGCTTGGGTCTTAGGCGCGGTAACTCGACAGGTGAACTATTACGGGGACTGACTTTTCATGTCAGCGAAAATACGAGTGTGCACGGTCGTAATCGCATGGAGGTCGTTTCCCGTATGACGCTGCTTGTATAGACTGAGTAGCATGTCCGGAAAAGTGCCTTTGGCTTACCGAACTATGGTCAGCGCGTACATGTTGGGGGTGGCACGATTGGGCCGCGGGTGTGATTCTCGCGTTGACGAAGACGCCTGCCCGGAGGGAGGAGGCATCATGCATAGAACGATGGGATGGGCCTTGACCATGGTGCTGTTAGCGGTCGCAGCGGTTGGCGCCGTTATGGCAACAATCGCTTCAGCGCAAACGAGCGCGCCTCGCGTCATCGAAGTTTCCGCGAAGAAGTATGAATTTGCTCCCACGGAAATCCATGTGAAGAAAGGGGAACGCGTGGAATTGAGAGTCCACTCGGTGGATGAGACGCACGGCATCAAGATTGATGTTTACCCCGAAGGAGCGAAAGACAAAAAGGCCCAGGGTCTCCTCTTCGACCATCCGGAGGCGAACGGCAAGGTCGAGAAGAACGTAGACCAGGCACTCGATTTCGTAGCTGCCGAGCCGGGCACGTACGATTTCAAGTGCGCAAAACTTTGCGGTATGGGGCACCGCCGCATGCAAGGCAAATTGGTTGTCGAGCCGTAGCGCTCATGTGTGGCAGCAGACTGGATAGACTCCTTACGACGACGAAAAAACATGGCTTGTTGACACTGCGGAATCGGTCCGTATGGCGCACCTGCCGTGAATATTTGATTCCGCACGAAGCGGTCGCTGTACGCACCAACCAAGCGAGCCCAGTAAGAACCGGATGTGGCAACCATTCAGGAAGACGAGCGGTGAATTTACAAGGCACAACCGATGTATTCGTTGTTGGCGGAGGCCCATCTGGTCTAGCTGCAGCGATTGCCGCTCGTCAAGCGGGCTTCGATGTAACCCTTGCCGACGGCTCGGCGCCTCCAATTGAAAAACCCTGCGGTGAAGGCTTGATGCCGGAAACGATCGTGGCGCTTCGAGATCTGGGGGTGACTATCGCTCCCTCGGATGGCGTTAGGTTTAGGGGCATATGTTTCACTCAGAAAGACGCATGCGTCGCGGGTGATTTTCCTTCTGGTGCCGGCGTTGGCCTGCGGCGAACTACTTTGCACGAACGGCTCGTTGCCCGCGCCAGAGATTGCGGGGTGAAACTGCTCTGGCAGAGCCCCGTCGTGGCGATCGGTGCAAGCCACGTCGAGCTTGCCGCCGGCAGGATCGCTACTCGTTGGATCGTCGGCGCGGACGGCCAAAGCTCGCGCGTACGGCGTTGGATCGGAATTGAAACGAAGCATATTCAGCGGCGCTATGCGACCCGTCGTCACTTCTGCACGCAGCCTTGGTCGAACTATGTCGAAATTCATTGGGGCGCGCGCGCGCAGGCCTATGTAACGCCCGTAGGCCCGAATGAGATTTGCATTGTGATGATTTCTGTCGATTCTGAAGCTGCGTCATTCGAGCGCGCGCTCGGTGAGTTCCCGGAAATACAGCAAAGAATCGCGGGCGCGAAAATCACCAGCCGCGAAAGGGGCGCAGTGACCTCCATGCACACTCTTCGAAGTGTACAGCGCGGGCGTGTGGCGCTTGTGGGAGATGCGTCTGGCGGTGTGGACGCGATTACAGGTGAGGGTATCCGGCTCGGGCTGCGGCAGGCTTCAGCGCTGGCAGAAGCGATGGTTGCGGGAAATCTTCAACAATACGAAAAGCAGCACCGCGAGCTCGCCACGCGTCCGGCGCGCATGGGACGCCTGCTGTTGTGGCTCGATCGCAATCCCAAGCTGCGAACGCGGGTGATACTGGCTTTCCAGAGCAAGCCGGAGCTGTTTGCGCGAACGCTCGCAATGCATGTCGGTCATGGTTCGGCACACGACATACTATTCACAGGGACGCGACTCGGCTGGCGTCTACTCAGCGCCTAAGGAGGACTTTGCGCACACTTCAAACGAGGTGGTTTGGCACGGGAATCATAGCCTTACTTGGATTGTTCGTTGGTTTTATGTCCGCGAGGGCGAGGCCGCTCCAAAATGCCGAGCGAACCGCATCGCCTGAGCCTCTGCTGACGCTGGATCCAGCACAATCTACTGTGCACTGGACCGTGGACAGCACTTTGCACACTGTTCACGGAACGTTCGTGTTGACCAGAGGAACGGTGCAGTTCGACCCGGAAACGGGAAAGGCGAGTGGCGAAATTATCGTTTCGGCGCAAAGCGGTGAAAGCGGCGACCGCTCGCGCGATGCGCGCATGCACAATGAAATCCTGGAGAGCGCTAAGTATCCCGAAGTGATTTTCCGTCCGACACAAATCGAGGGACAAGTCGCGCGCTCTGGTGTTTCCGATTTGAAGCTGCATGGCATTTTCTCGATTCGCGGTTCCGACCATGCACTCGTCGCGCTGGTTCATGTGGAAATGTCCGCGGATCGCTGGAAAGGAAGCTGCACGTTTGACGTGCCATACACCGCGTGGGGGATGAAGAATCCGAGCAATTTTCTTCTGAAGGTGAAACCCTTGGTAAACGTCGAAATGGAAACAGGTGGATCCATCCAAGTGGCCCAGTAGGTCCTTAATCCACCGAAGCTCGCCTCACCCGACTCGAGCACGACCAAGAGCCTATTCTTGAGGGCGGAATATATGACTTAGATTGACGTCAGGATGCTACGGGTCTTAAACTCCTAAGACGATTATGAGACGGCGATCACGCACTGCGTCAAAGACAGGTGTACCCACCGATGCGGAACTTCTGATATTGCGTGCGCTGTGGGAATATGGGGAAAGCACGGTCGAGGACATCGTCGGCCGGCTTTCCTCTATCCGCCCGCCTAATTACAAAACCGTACAAAGCCTGCTCCGCATTATGGAAAGAAAGGGATTTGTCCAGCACACGCAGCGCGGCCGGGCCTTTGTTTTCAGGTCGCGAGTAACGCGCGATGAAGTCGGAGGTCGCTTGACGAAGCATCTTCTCGAGCGCACGTTTGGAGGATCGCCTTCGGCGCTGATGATGAACTTGCTTGATCGCAATACCGTGAACGAGCGGGAGTTGAACGAACTCGAAGCGCTGATTCACGATTATCGGCAGCGGAAAACCGAGGACGATGCGCCAAAGTAAATGACCTCAAGCCACATTCCGGCGCTGGAGCTTCTCGGCGGCGCAGTGATCCGCATCCTCGCTGCGTATCTGTTGTGCTATGCATTGGGACATCTTGCCTCGCGAGCAACCGTGCGGCACGCTCTGTGGCTCGTTTTCCTTGCCGCCTCATGCTTTTATTGGTTTGCGGCCGTGAACCAGATGTTGGACGTGCAGCGCGTCGCGCGTTTGGCATCCTCAACGACCTTGTTTAGTTCGTCGGCCCCCACTCCTCATCGAACTATAACGACGCTAACCATTCCGCATTCGTGGAATGGCAGCATTGCATCCGCCATGGCTGTTATTTTCTGGATCTACCTCACAGGCGCGGCGGCGATGCTCGTTCGATTCGCGCGACGCCGTCTGCGGCTCCGCGAAACCGTCTCCCAAGCCCGACTCGTGACCTCTGAGCTCGAGGCGATCTTTGTCGAAGAGTGCGGCCGCCTGCAGATTTCACGGTGCCTGATTAGGGAGCTGCCGGGACTGAGTTCTCCGGGTACGGCGTACGCGTGGAATCCGATGGTGATCATGCCGGAAGGCATTGATGCATATCTGGACGATGAACAAATCGTCGACGTTCTTTGCCATGAGCTGATGCATGTGAAGCGCCGGGACTTCCTGTGGAACACGCTCGCGGAGCTCGCCGCGTGCTTGCTTTTCTTCCATCCCGTGGTGTGGCTCGCGTTGCGCAATTTGTCGCGCGACCGGGAACTAGCCTGCGACATGGCGGTGATGGACTTGCGGCGCGGACGCCAGCAAGATTATGCCTTGTGCCTGACGCGACTGGCGCGCCGTCAGATTCTTGGTCTGAGGCTCGAGCCGCCGAGTCATCTGGGGCTGCTGGACTCGTTCTTAGCCTTCCGCGTAAAAACGCTGCTCGCCGAAAGACAGCGCCATGGGCCCGTGATTCGAGCATTGGCGACAGCCGCCGGCATCGCGACCCTGTCTCTGTTTGCTGTCGGTTGGCCTTTGCTGACCCTTGCCGTCAATCTTGCGGGTGACGCCCCTCGAATTATCGCCGCAGTCCCGTCTATCGTTCAGCCCGCAGTCCGCCGTATCGAAGTCCCGAAGCGGAGCGCACGCCTCCAGCTTCATGCGGATGCGCCACAGGCGCCCGAAGAAAAACCCGAGATGGATGAAGTCGTGGCTCAGCCCGCTGCCGCGATGCGCTACTCGCCTGTGAGTCCTTCGCTCGACGGCGACCCAAGCGGCGAACCGGGGGCGCCAATAGCCAAGACTTCCCCTGTAGACGGGAAGGAGCCGTCGATACCAGGGCCTGGCCAAAGTGCGCCGTCGTGGCGGAAGACGGCTGCCGCCGCGGCGATTAGTGCGCTCGGGCACTTGGCTGGCGGCAGAAGAGATGGCGACGGCGGCGATGCGGATGATCGAACGCCTAAGCCGTAAGAGATTCGACGAAGCTTACAACCCTTCCAGCGCCAACTGCTTCAAATACCTCCCTAGGTCGGTTAAGTCTTCTCTTGACTTAAAGTCTTAAAGATTTAAGATTTGTTGTGCAGGTATTCGACGTGCCGAAAGCGATTTTTTCGCTCAGAAGAAATCGTCGGAAACCTCTTAAGGGTTTGAGTGCTCTCAAAATTTGCGGTCCGATTATTCTGAACGGTATTGAGCATGGGCTGCCGGCGCAGGTTGAAATGACCAATGCCTACGTAGCCCTCAGCAACTTTAGAAGCTTCTTCAACAAGAGCGCACGGCGACGCGTCGAGGTTCGGCGATCGGCTGGAAGGAGGTCAAGATGGGTGCAGGCATAGTAATTCCTGCTATTCTCTTGACATGCATCTGTGCGAGCGCTGTGCAGGCACAGGATACTGTGCCCACCTCCGTTTCTGCGCCCAACTCGAAGTTGACGCAAGCCCTAGCTACCCCGGTTAGATCTTCAACCGGCGAAACAATACCTCTGAAAGTGCCGAAAGGCACTGCAGTGCAGGTTGTCTTGGATAAGGAAGTGAGAATTCAGAAAGTTGGGCAGCCAATTCACGGTTTAGTCGCTGAGCCAGTGTATGCGTTTGACAAACTTGTCGTGCCCGTCGGTACAGGAGTTACAGGGCAGATCACCCAGCTCGAAGGTGTTTCTGCCGTAAAACGCACTCTGGACGTCTTGAATGCGGAGTTTACGCCTGCTCGCCAAGTGCAGGTCGAGTTTGACGATCTCGAACTCACCGGCGGCCAGCATATCCCGATCCATACCACCGTGACAGTTGGCTCGGGTCAAGTCGTCCAGTTCATTGCCGCCGCAGATGATGCAAAAAAACAAGGTGTAAAAGATGCTGCCTCACAGAAGGCTGACCAAGCAAAACAGGAAGCCAAGCGCCAGTGGGACGATGCAATGAAGCAGGTGCACGAGCCCGGCAAAATTCACAAAATTGAAAAATATGCAGTCGCTCAACTTCCCGTTCACCCACAGTACATCGATGCGGGAACCGTCTATTTCGCCGAGCTTGTAGAACCTCTCGACTTTGGAGTCGAGCTCTTGACTCCAGAAATTGCCGCTTCAATCAATACGCCACCCCCATCGGGCAGTTCTGTACACGTCCGGCTTATGACCGGGCTGAGTTCGGCTACGGCTGAGAACGGCGAGGATGTCGAAGCGGTCCTCTCGCAACCATTGTTTGACGGAACCCGCCTTGTTCTTCCTGAGGGAAGCCGTCTGAAAGGTTCCGTGGTCCAGGTTCGACCAGCCCGCCGTTTTGGCCGTAACGGACAGCTCCGAATGGCGTTCCACGAACTGGTCCTTCCGGACGGCATCGAGCAAAAAGTGCAGGCAAGCTTAGAGGGAATTCAGTCGGGCAAGGAACAGGACGTAAAATTGGATTCAGAAGGCGGCGCCGAAGCCAACACTCCGAAGACACGATATTTGGCAACCGGAATTGCCGTTGCGTTGGCCTTCGCTTCTTCTCACACCGATAGTGATGGAGGCGCCGGCAGTACAAGTGGAACCACTGGCGGTCGAGTGGCAGGTGGCGTTGGGGGATTCAAGCTTGTGGGTATTTTTATAGGCGCGTTCGTGCACTCGCAGCCGCTTGGCATGGCGATGGGTGCATATGGCGCAGGTATGTCAATCTATTCACACTTTATAGCGCGCGGTCACGATCTCGTGTTCCCCAAAAATACGGCTATGGAGATCGGCATCGGGATGCGCGCGTCCCGTACTTCTCCAAGTTCCTCGGAGGCTAAGCATGTCAACGTCGAAAATTAAGGCGTATGAATCGGTCGACGTTTGGGTGACACGAATTATGGAATTCGCGGTCGAGAAACCATCAATCCAAACCAAGATTTGCGGAAAATCACGCCAATCACGCCGCGATGTGCAGTGATGATCAAAATCTCCAAAGTGAGGTCACTTCGCTGGGAGAATTCGGATGGTCGAGTGGATATTGCTAGGACTCTTTGCGCTCCTGGCTTTTCTTTGTGTTTCTGCGTTCTGGAATAGCGATTTTTGCAAGCGCGGGCGCTGACCTGTCACAGATCTCACATGTTTAAAGGAAAAATATTGTAACGTGATCTTCTGAGAAGCTATTATCGAACGTCCATCATCTAACAACGGGAGCATTAACTGATGGCACAGTGCGGAGGGCGCTGTTCAAGAGTCCTAAGTGAAATAAAGATCGCGGAGGCGACATGAGAATCGCGGTACTTGGTGGAGACGGTTATTGCGGTTGGGCTACGGCGTTGCATTTATCGGCGACTGGGCACTCTGTTGCCATAGTCGATAATTTTGCGCGTCGACAGTGGGATCACGAGCTTGGAGCGGAAACGCTAACTCCCATCCGTCCGCTCGCGGAAAGACTGAGGGTTTGGCGGGCCGTCACGGGCAATACCATAGAGCTTTTTGTCGGCGATGTGACGGACTTCGATTTTCTGGCTTCAGCGATCAGAGAATTAGAGCCCGAGGCGGTTGTCCATTTTGCTGAGCAACGGTCCGCGCCGTACTCGATGATCGACCGCAACCACGCCGTTTTCACGCAGGTGAACAATGTTGTCGGAACATTGAATCTGCTTTTTGCCATCCGCGAATTTGCTCCCGATTGCCATCTGGTGAAGCTTGGAACGATGGGTGAATACGGCACCCCCAATATCGATATCGAAGAGGGCTACATCAAGATTCAACACAACGGTCGTTCAGACGTGGTCCCCTATCCGAAACAACCGGGCTCTTTTTATCACCTATCCAAGGTACATGACAGCCACAACATCATGTTTACCTGCAAAGTCTGGGGATTGCGGGCCACCGATTTGAATCAGGGAATTGTCTATGGAACGGTTACCGACGAAGCGACCTTGGATGACACCTTCGTCAACCGTTTTGATTACGATGAAATATTTGGAACGGTGCTGAACCGCTTCTGCGTGCAAGCCGCCGTAGGACACCCGCTCACCGTCTACGGTAAGGGCGGCCAAACCCGCGGTTTCCTGGACATTCGAGATACGGTGCGTTGCATTGAGATTGCATGCCTGAACCCGGCCGACCGTGGCGAATGCCGTGTATTCAATCAGTTTACCGAGCAATTTTCAATATTGGAGATTGCTCAAATGGTGAAAAAGGCCGGAAAAGAGCTGGGCCTGTCGGTCGAGATCAATCATTTGGCGGATCCGCGGGTTGAGGCGGAGGAACATTACTACAACGCTAAACATTCAAAGCTTCTCGATCTTGGTTTGGAGCCCCATTTTCTTTCGCATTCGCTGCTTGACTCGCTCTTGAATATTGCTCTGAAATATAGGGATCGGATTGATACATCCTTGATTCAGCCGCGGGTGAACTGGCGGCGTACCCGCAATAAACTTCGCAGCCAAGAGCGCGCCACGCAGTACTCTGACATTCTTCGGTGAGGGGTGTGAACATTTGTGTGGAATCGCCGGATTTACTAGCAAAACTTGGGATCCCGATCCCGATCGCATTCGAAAGGCCACTGCGACCCTGATTCATCGCGGGCCGGACGAACAGGAGGTCTTCCGATCAAAATTCTGCTCCATGGGCGCAACTCGCCTGAAAATCATCGACCTCGATTCAGGTGACCAACCCCTTGTCGCTGGAGACACCACGATCGTATTCAACGGCGAAATATACAATCATCAAGAACTGCGCACGGAACTGAAAAACTTAGGTCACCGATTTCGCTCCAACTGCGATACCGAAACCGTGCTGCATGCGTTCCTCGAATGGGATACGGGTTGTTTTTCTCGGCTGCGGGGAATGTTCGCGGTTGCATTATGGACCGAGTCGACGAGACGAATGGTTTTGGCGCGTGATCGCATGGGCATCAAGCCGCTTTACATCAGCCGCCTTGGCGAAGATCTTCTCTTTGGCTCCGAGCTCAAGGCTATTTTCGTGCACCCAGAGGTTGAACGAAGGCTCAGTTTGGCTGGTCTTGACTGTTATCTGTCTCTGAACTACGTGCCTTGCCCGTGGACGCTTGTGGATGGAATCGAGAAGCTCCCGCCTGGCCGCTGGCTCGAATGGCGGGATGGCAAAATTTGCTCCCAATCGTATTGGCGTTTGCCCGTCGGCGGGTCCCGGCAGTGGACTCTAGATTCATCTCAACAGGAACTCGATTTTCTTCTGCAGCAATCGACGCGCGAACATCTTATTTCGGACGTCCCGTTGGGCATTTGGCTCAGCGGGGGTATCGATTCATCGACAATTCTGCATTACGCGAGCAAATCCAGTTCGCGAATTAAGACCTTCTCGATTTCCTTTCAAGGCCGTACGTTCGACGAATCTTCATACATCCGGCAGGTGGTGAACAAGTACGGAACCGAGCACGAGGAACTAGATCTCAATCCGAATGCGGATCTGCAGGGCGCCATTGAGGAATTTGCCTATTACTCGGACGAGCCCAATGCGGACGCGGGAGCCCTGCCTGTCTGGTTTCTCTCGAAAATGTGCAAGAGAACAATTACAGTCGCTCTCAGTGGAGAAGGCGCCGACGAGTTGTTCGGAGGCTATTTGACCTACCGGGCAAACCAACTCGCCTCTCACATGCGACGATTGCCGTCGTCGGCTGTGCGGTTCGCTCTGGATGTAGTTCATCGGTGGCCCGTGTCGGACGATAAAATTAGCTTCGAATACAAGCTAAAACGTTTCCTGCAGGGTAGTCTGTTGGCACCTTGGCGGGCTCACGTCTATTGGAACGGCACCTTTTCCGACGAAGAGAAACAAGCGCTGTGTCAGAATTCCCTGGGGGGTTCACTCAATGAAATTCTTGGAGACCTTAGCGAGAAATTCCCGTCTGAAGATAAACTAAAACCCTATCTCTGGTTCGATCAGAAATATTATCTTCCAGACGATATTTTGGCAAAGGTGGATCGCATGAGCATGGCTCATTCGGTCGAAGTGCGGCCGCCATTTCTTGACCACCGGATTGTGGAATTCGCCGCCTCTCTTCCGGAGGCGTTCAAGATTCGTGGGTCGTGTCAGAAGTTGATTCTTAGGGAACTCATGAGAGGCAAGTTGCCCTCGGCAATCCTCCGCCGAAAGAAGATCGGATTCGATATCCCAGTTCATGATTGGCTTCGAGGACCGCTTCGTTCAATGCTGGTTGATACGCTACTCGCAGGCGTCTCTGCGTATCCCGATCTTTTCCGCCGTCGGGTCATTGATCTCTATCTGAGCTCTCATCTCAAAAGACGTGCGAATTTCGGATATCACCTGTGGGGCTTGTTGGTTCTGTTTCTGTGGATGAAAAAGTGGAGAGTTCAATTAACATCTTGCCCATCAAACAATTATCCCATCCCGGAAAGAACAGTTACATTTATTTAGCTGTTCTCCTTTTTGCAGGAGCAATCTACCTGGGCTGCATTATTTCTCCCCCGTCCTTGATGGACGATGTGGATGCGGTACAGGCTCAGATCAGCCGGAATATGCTCACTTCCGGCGATTGGGTGACCGCACGTCTCGATGGTGTTGTTTACCTCGAGAAAGCGCCTCTCGTTTATTGGCTTATTGCCGGATCTTACAAGATCTTCGGTGTGCGCGACTGGGCAGCGCGAATTCCTATTGCACTCTCCGCCGTAGGCTTGGCCTGGCTGACTGCGGCGTTCGGCACGTGGGCTTTTGGGAAGCGGGACGGATTCTACGCGGGTTTATGCATGGCGACATGTATCGGACTTTTCCTCTTCACACGAATTCTGATCCCAGACGTCCTGTTGACTTTAACCACAGCATTGGCGATGTGGGCTTTTTTGCGCGCTCTTGACGAGGACGAGCCTCATCCGCGAATGTGGGCGCTGGTCCTAGCTGCTTGTCTCGGAACAGGGCTCCTATTAAAGAGTCTGATCGCCGTTGTTTTCCCGGCTGCCGCGGCGATTCTCTATCTTTTCTTCACCCGTCAACTGTTTTACGTTAAAGCCTGGAAACGCCTCCACGTTTTTAGCGGAATATTGGTTGTGCTTTTGATCGCTGTTCCATGGCACGTTCTGGCCACCTTGCGAAACCCTCCCTATTTCGCGTTTACGTTACATAGCGGCCCCGCCCAGTACCACGGATTCCTCTGGTTTTTCTTCATCAACGAACAACTTCTTCGGTTCCTGAATTTGCGATATCCGCGAGATTACAATACCGTTCCCCGCCTATATTTTTGGTTACTGCACTTTGTTTGGTTGTTTCCTTGGAGCGTTTACTTCCCGGCCGTCGCCAAGCTCTCATTCAAGCCAGTCGATCGCGCGGGGCGAACTCGATTGCTCGCATTGTGCTGGGCTGGGTTCGTCCTCGTCTTCTTCACGTTTTCCACGACGCAAGAATATTATTCCATGCCCTGCTACCCAGCGCTCGCTCTGCTATTAGGCTCCGCGATGGCAATGGAGGGGCCTTGGGTGCGGCGCGGTACGCGCGTCGTTTGCACCATTAGTGGACTGGCGACACTGGTAATAATCGGTATTCTTTTTTACGTGCGCAACATTTCTGTGTCCGGAGATATCTCAAAGGCGCTTACCTCCCATCCGGCTGTCTATTCACTCGCTCTTGGGCATATCGAGGATCTCACGCTCTATTCCTTTGCGTATCTTCGCTTTCCGCTGCTTGTCGCGGGAATAGCTTTCTTTGTTGGGACGATGGGGACGCTTCGATCCATTGGGGACCGCGCCTTCCTGGCTTCCGCTTTGATGATGGTGCTTTTCTTTCACGCGGCTCGCTTAGCGCTGGTGGTTTTTGATCCTTACTTTTCCTCCCGGCCGTTGGCGGAGGTGATCCTGAAGTCCCCTGATGGGACGCTCATCGTAAACCATCACTATTACACTTTTTCTTCCGTGTTTTTCTATACGAACAGAAGCGCCTTGCTCTTAAACGGTCGCTTCCAAAATCTCGAATACGGGGCATACGCTCCCGGGGCACCGGAAGTGTTTATTCAGGATTCAGATTTCAAGAATTTGTGGATGGAGCCACGACGCTACTATCTTTTGGCAACAGACTCAGCTGTGGCGCGACTGGAGAATTTGGTCGGGTCTTCACAACTTGCGTTAGTCGCCGAAAGCGGCGGCAAATTTCTTTTTACAAATCACCCATTGGTGAGCACCGGGCGACCGTAGCGCACCGTGGTTAGGCGAAGCGGCTCGGCGTTCGTATCTCTCAGTACCCTAGCTGAATTCCTATGAACGAATTACGAACTATGCGGGCAACTAGTACATCCATTCTGCAGGGAGAACCTGTGCCTGTTAGAAACCCCGGGTTCAAGCTTCTTTTTACTCTTGTTCGCCTCGGTATTGGCATTGGGCTCCTTGTTTACCTCGCGAAATCCGGGATTATCGACCTCTATACCTTGCCAAAACTCGCCACAGCATGGCCCGTTACTGTCGCCGCTATCGCACTCTTAATATTTGACGTTTTCCTAATGTCGCTGCGTCTTTCCTGGCTTTTTCGGCCGCAGGGCTTGCATCTGTCGTTACCAATGTCTTTGCAATTGACGTTTGTTGGTTTTTTCTTTGCCACTTTTGTTCCGGGTTCAGCAGGAGGGGATATCGCAAAGCTTTTCTATGCGACAAAGGAAAATAGTGGACGAAAAACTGAA